>Ga0181553_10001461_pt1 | contig 20879 bp, 19 predicted proteins | sample 011ome_17_FD_133753 | JGI IMG/M metagenome (GOLD analysis project Ga0181553, IMG submission 133753) | Coastal salt marsh microbial communities from the Groves Creek Marsh, Skidaway Island, Georgia - 011502XT metaG (megahit assembly) | ecosystem: Environmental > Aquatic > Marine > Intertidal...
ACCTGTGTTTTCAGAAACTCCACCACCTGCATTGATGCCAGGAGCAAAATTACCTTTTGCTGATAGTTTTTCTATGTCCGCAAGCTGAACATCTAATTCGCTTTGTTTAACGGAAATATTATTGTCTAGAGCGTATTCTACACACTCCCTAAGAGTCCATTTTTTATTTTGTGCTTGAGCAATTAAACCAAATAGTAAAACTGCTATGATGATTGATTTTTTCATGATGTCTATTTGTCTAAATAAATCTTAAAAAGTTACACAAAAGTGTTTAAATTATTATTGAGAGAATTTTGATATACCCTGTATTTGGTTCCAAACCTTTATTTTATCCTTTTTAGTGATCCCGCTTTTTACTTCTACAAAAATCCCATCACTTATCCCTAACTCTACATCTTTTCTTTCAAAATCTTGGTCCCCAACTTCAATCTCTACATACGGATTTTTTGTTTCCTTGTCATATTGTACTAAAGCCTCTTTAATTGCTAATACATTGTCAGCTTTATCCAAAATAATAGAGGCATTTGCGCTAAGACCAGCTCTGATAAATGTAGAGTCAATTTGCGTTAAGGTGCCTTTAATAGCAAATTGAATAGCACCATTTTCAGCAACTCCTTTTGGTGCTATATAATCTAAAACCGCATCAAATGTTTCGTTTTCAATAGCGCCAACAGTTATTTCTAGAGGTAACCCTTCTTTAATTTTACCCACTTCACTTTCATCTACTTTACCTTCAAAAATCATCTTTTTTACATCTGCTAATGAAGCAATAGATGTGCCCTCATTAAAATTATTAGCTTCAATAACTTGATTTCCTGCTTTTACAGGTACATCTAGAACCATCCCAGAAACAGTTGCTCTTACTTGGGTCTGCGCAATATTTCCAAGACCAGAGGTAGTACCTGTTTTAATAATATCATAATTTTGACGTGCTTGTTGCACATTAATTCTTGCTTGTTCAACACTTTGTTTAGCTTGTAAATAACTATTATTTACTTGATCGAATTCATTAGCCGCAATTACCCCTTTGTCAAATAGTTCTTTCTGGCGATCGTAAATTGCCTTCTGAGTCTCAAGATTAATTTGTGCAGTTTGCAACGCATTTCTGTTAGATGCAATATTATTTTTTGCACTTGTTAAGGTTGAGGCATTTGGTATTACCTTAATTTGTGCTATTAAATCTCCTCGATTTACATAGTCTCCTGCTTCTATAAATACTTTTTCAATTACTCCAGATATGTTTGGTTTTATTAAAACTTCCTCCTTTGGAACAATACTTCCCGTTGCCATCGTTTTTACAACTATAGTTTGATGTGAAGGTGACTCTGAGGAATAAGTGATCGGGTCTTCTTGATTTTTCTGCCATAGATAAATCAGTGCCGTTGAAAAAGCAACGATTATAACAATTAATATAATTACTGTTGTTGTTCGTTTCATTAGTTTATTAATTCTCTTAGTTAATTAGTTTCTATTCTATTCTTAAAGCGTCTACTGGTTTCATTTTCGTAGCATTATTTGCAGGTATTAATCCTGCCAATAATCCTGAAAGTACCAAGATAGTGAGTGCTGTAAATACTACTTGCATTCCTACACTTGGATTGGCAAAATTCTCAATTGGACCACTTGAATCTAGTAAATAATTCATAATCCATATCACTCCTCCAGCAAATGCTACACCCACCATTCCAGATAAAATTGTGAGAATAAGACTTTCTTGAAGTATTTGTGCTTTTATATTCCAAGGTGTCGCTCCCAAAGCACGACGAACTCCTATTTCTTTTGTACGCTCTTTTACCACGATAAGCATAATATTACTAATCCCTATAATACCTGACATTAAAATTAGGGACCCTACAAAATACCCAACCACAGTTAAGATGGCGAATAATCCACTTACCTTGGCAAATTGCTCCGAAATATCTCTATGACCAAAAGTACGCTCATCATTAGGATGTACTTTATGTCTCATTTTCAAAAAACTAAATATCCGCTCTTTTAAATTAGTAATGTTAAAGTGATCGTGAGCGGTAATTGCCATCCAACTCACGCGATTTCCATAATTAAATGCTTGGCTAAAAGTTGTGAAAGGAATATATATAGTATTTGCTTCTTCTTCTTTATCTCCTTGGCTATTAGGGTTCTTAAATGTACCTACAACCATAAAATTAACACCATTAATTTTAATATACGAGCCCATTATATCTTCTCCTTTATCATAGAGAGATCGCACGACATCAATACCAATAACACATACCTTTCGATTTGAATTTATGTCTGAATAACTAATAAAACGCCCTTGAAGAATATCCATTGGAAGTTGATTAATAAATTCTGGATAATCCCCATAAATTTGAAATGCACCAATCTTTGTACCACGGGTTACGTTGTTACCTCCACGATAACCACCTAAAGAGTTCCTTGGTGATACATATTTAAGTTCAGGAAACTCAGCTTTAATAGCATCTACATCATCTATTTTATAATTAAACCGTCTTCCTTTGGGTAGTCCTTTATACGGAATTGAAGTACGTTGAACCCATGTAAACATAGAATTTGTTGCAAAATCACTAAAACCAGCCTCAACACCATTTTTTAATCCGTTGGTCAAAGCTAGAAGTAATACTAAAATCGTGATACCCCAAAATACACCAAACGCTGTTAGAAAAGTTCTAAACTTATTAGCTGTTAAAGCTTCTAATATTTCATCCCAACGGTCTTTATTAAACATCTTATTCGTCTCTAAGTGCTACTATTGGTTTTATTTTGGCGGCACGATACGCAGGAATAAATCCTGCCAGTGTACCCGCAACTACAAGTAAGAATACCGTAAACAAAGCTGTGTTAAAATCTACTTGTGGATATTTTATATAGTCATTTTCTATGGTTGGACCAACAATTTCTAATAAACCGAGACCTGTAATCAAGCCAAATAAGCCCGAAAACATAGTTACAAAGATAGATTCTTGTAATATCATACCAATTATTGAAAATGGCTCTGCCCCTAAAGCTTTTCTAATACCAATCTCTTTAGTGCGCTCCTTTACAATTATAATCATGATATTACCCACACCAACAACACCTGCTATAATTGTTCCTATACCAACAAACCAAAATACAGCCTTAATAACATCTATTAAAGAATAAATTTTCGTTGCTTCTTCTAAAGTATTATCTACTCTGACCGCGGCCCTGTCATCAGGCGCTATGATATATTTTTGTTTTATATCTCTTTCAATTCCTGTCACCAAACCGTTTGACAATTCTAGGGCTTTATCTAGGTTTTCAGACATGGCAACCGTAAAGGTCATATCTCGTATGCGATCACCACCATTAAAGGCTATTTGAGCAGAAGAAATTGGTATATAAACATTACCCTCTTCTTGTTCACCACCTGCATCTGTATAAACCCCTATAACTTTAAAATTTATACCAAAAACTGAAACGAGTTCTCCTATTGGACTCGTTCCTTTGAACAACTCATTTTTTGTTTTGTTTCCAACAACAATGACTTTTCGAGATTCTTCAATATCATCTACATTGATAAAACGACCCTCAAGCATCTGAGCATTTTCAATGAATTGAAAATCTGGATAAACCCCTCTGACACTATAATTCCCTGATTCATTTTTATAATTAATTAATCCACCCCAAATAGAGTAACCTGCAGATTTATACTCCAAAAAATCATCATATGTATCGGATATTGTATAAAAATCCTCATTTTTGAGTTGTATCCTACGATTAGGATTAAGGCCTTTATAACCTTTGGTTGTACTGCGTGTTCTGATACTTATTCTATTTGTGGCATCACCTGAAAATTGTTCAGTAACACCATTTTGAATTCCTGAACTAAAACCAAGAAGAACGACTAAAATAAAGATACCTGAAGCCACGGATATTCCCGTTAGAATAGTTCTTAACTTATTCTTCTTTAAAGTATCAAATATTTCTTGCCACCTTTCTATATCAAACATGTGCTTTTGCTCTAATTTGTTTAACAGGACTATCATCGATGATAACACCATCTTTTAAATTAACAATGCGCTTCGTCATATGTGCAATATCATCCTCGTGCGTAACGACGAGAATAGTTTTACCTTCGTCATTAATTCCTTGTATTAATTCCATGACCTCATGAGAGGTTACCGAATCTAAAGCTCCTGTAGGTTCATCTGCTAATAATACCTTAGGGTTGCTCGCTAAGGCCCTTGCTATTGCAACTCTTTGTTTTTGACCACCAGATAACTCACTTGGTAAATGATGAGACCATTCTGCGAGTCCCACTTTTTCAAGGTAGTGCATCGCTTTATCTACACGTTCTTTTCGCTTTAATCCTTGGTAGTATAATGGCATAGCGACATTATCTAAGGCTGATTTATAATTAATTAAATTAAACGATTGGAAAATAAACCCAAGGAATTTATTTCTGTACTGAGCTGAAACTTTTTCGTTAAGATTCTTAATAGGAACACCATCTAATATGTAACTACCCTTATCTGCTTCATCTAACATTCCCAAAATATTGAGCAAAGTTGATTTACCTGAACCCGAAGAACCCATTATTGAGACTAATTCTCCTTCTTTAACATTAAAATTAATTCCTTTGAGTACATGTAACGAGTTGCTACCCATGTGGTAAGACTTATGTAAATCTTTAATTTGAATCATAATTGAATCTTAAATCTTGTGCAATAGTATGAAAATCAACTAGGTTTTTATGCCAACGAATTGTTAATGCCCCCTTAGTTTTCGTTATATTAAGACTCTTAACTAGGATATTTGTTACAGTACCTCTGGAGTATTTTTTGATTTTGAGGATTTATTGAATTTTTTATATAAAATAAAACCAAATAAGGCAACTAAAATATAAGGTATTGCCATTAGAAAAATTATACCGTCATTTATACCTTCTGCTGCTGCCTGATCATCTCCACTTTCTAATACTGCTCTGCACATCGCACATTGAGACCAAGTTTGGATAGACCAAATAAATGTAAAAAATAGAAATGCTAGATTACGTTTCATCTCTTATTAATAATACGGAGATATCATTATATAAACAATAACACCTGTCACTGCAACATAAAGCCATAAAGGAAAGGTGATCTTTGCAATTTTTTTGTGTTTCTCTATGTTGTTCGTTATTGCCCTTAAATACGTTACAAGCACAAATGGTATAACGATAATAGATAACGATATGTGACTCACCAATACAAAAAAGTAGACATATCTTATAAGACCTTCACCAGTGAATTTTGTTGAATCACTTGTCATATGATATGCAACATACATTACTAAAAAAAGGACCGAACAAAATATCGCCGTTGTCATTAGGTTTTTGTGTAATACTAAGTTTTTATTTTTTATCGCTATAAATGCAATTATTAACAGTACTGCTGTTAGGCCATTAATAGCAGCATAGATTGGTGGCAAAAAAGTTAATGGTTCTACATCAAAACCTAGTTCTCTTAAATTAATCCCAAACAACGCTGCCACAGCTACGGGAATTACAATTGACAGTACAACAATCCATTTGTTATACTTTTTTTCTTTCTCAATATCCATATTGTTCATACTCATTCTTTTAATAGTTTAGCTATATCTTCTTTTAGTATTGTAACTTCTTGGGAAATACCGTCTTCATCTTCACCTTGTTCTTCAGGTATTAAACCGTTATAAAAAATTAATGGGTTTCCAAAATCATCTCTTCTTGATCTAATAAAACCCTCTTTATCTATAAGTGCAAAATTCCCAGAATGCTCAAATCCCCCTTCCACAGTATCGTCTTTTGCGGTATAAAGATTAAATCCTTCATTGGCCAACTTATATATGGCTTCTTCGTCTCCTGTCATTAAATGCCAATTGGGATTTGTTATTCCATAACGCTCAGCATATGCCTTTAAAACTTCTGGAGTATCAATATCTGGTGTAATCGAGAAGGAAGCCACACCAAAATTCTCAAAGTTGTCAAATTCGGTCTGTATTTCTACCAGATTTCTATTCATTATTGGGCATATTGTCGGACAAGTCGTAAAGAAAAACTCTACAACATACACCTTACCTAAATAGTCAATGTTGGAAATAATTTTACCATCTTGATTGGTGAAACTAAATTCTGGCACCTTCTTAGGATTACCATTTATTTCTAAATATGCTAAGTCACTTTTTAACATTTTACTAAAATCAACATTAGTTACGTTCTTACTGCGACTCTCCTCTCTCGTAATGTCGTTGTTATTGATTCTATCGATAATTTTTGGAACGAAAATAATCCCAAAAACTAAAATTATAAATGCGATACCGACGTATGAATAGTTATTCTTTTTACTCATCGATTTGTTTTAAATCATTAGCTCTTCTTGAATCAGAATCTTGAAACTTACCTTTACGCTTTTGACGATATTCAGTGAATAAAATGCGCATATCCTCACTCATTTTATTTTTTATCTCAGCTACTTCTATACAATCATATGCATATAGTTGCGTAATGGGTTTATTTGCTTCTATCTCTTTCTTTTTTCTATCATCCAAACGGCCCCTTTGATTTCGGTCTTTGTCTATTATAAAAACTTTGTCAGTAGAATAATTATCATCTAATTCTTCAGTAGTTTTGAGATTCCTGTATATTTCTCTTATGTCTGATTCAGACAAATAAATATAATGCCAAAACTTTAGGTCTTCATACTTAGCAATTTCCTTATTTAGCTTACTATATTCATCTTCTGATCCCTCTAATCCAAGAACTACAATTTGGAACTTTTTAAAGCCCTTAAACTTATCATATATCAATTCTTTTAAGTTAGAAGCTGCAGTTGCCTTTTCAATTGGTTTGTTACCAAAAAAAGCTAAAACAGTTATATGATCTTGAAGTTTTATTACTTCTGATAAAGAAATATCACTAATATCATTATGGACAATTTCTAAAGGTTCATAATTGTGCGTAGAAGGATACAGCATCAGTAAAAACGCTACTGGCAAAAAAAATAAAATGGTTAATACTGCATAGCGTTTAATCTTCTCTTTTTTCATATTGTAAAAATAAAAAAGGTGGTTCAATAAAACCACCTTTTTAATATCATTTAACGTTAGTTTTTCCTTAAAAATCACGTTTTATAAGTGCATCGTCAGTATTATAAACTTCAAATACATAACCACCTTCTTGCAGTAAAATGAAAATTAAGTAACAAATAAGAAAAACTGCAGTCCATACTACCATTTTTCTTAAACTTCCTTTTTCATCTCTCATGTGCATAAAGTCCCACGTAATATAGTAAGCCTTAACGATTGTAAGAATAATAAATATTAAATTCAATGGCTTCATATAAATAAAAGGCGATAATATAATATTACCTAAAGTAGCAAAAAAACCACCTTCAAACGCAGATATCCATGTATGCATTAGGAAATCTGGTTTGTAGATACCTAAAATAACCTCTACTGCTGTAACAATAGTTAGAAAAACTAATACTCCCCAAATTTTTTGCGTGTTGGACTTAAATTTTAAAAGCCCTCTAAATATTTCTAGTTTATGCTCGTGCGCCATGACGTTTTTTAATCTTAATAATTTAAACTAAGTAGAAGAATGTAAATACAAATACCCAAACTAAATCGACAAAGTGCCAATATAGACCAACTTTCTCTACCATCTCATAACTTCCTCTTCTCTCATAAGTTCCCAATATCACGTTAAAGAAAATAATGATATTAATTACTACTCCTGAAAATACATGGAAGCCGTGGAAGCCAGTTATAAAGAAAAAGAAATCAGCAAACAGCGATGTTCCATATTCATTTACTTTAAGATTAGCTCCTTTTACAACCAATTGTCCATTTTCCTTAATCTGTCTTAGAGATTCTGCTCTAGACAATACTGACTTTTCTCCTTCTTCATTAATTATTTGATTCCTAACTAATATATTTTCATTTGCTTCTAAACCATTATAGATTTCACTAACGGTATATGGAGGTAAGGATTCTTCCGTAACAAACCATAAACCATTTTTACGTTCGTGCTCTGCTCTAACACTTTCTTCTACTATAACAAACTCATCAATAGAAATACGTTTAAACTTTTCTTTACCATCTACACTCACATATTCTCCAAACTGCAAGATGTTACCACCTTTTGTTTGTACCGCACCATAGTCTCCAGAAATAAATGTTGCCCATTCCCATGCTTGTGAACCAACGAAAATAGCTCCACCAATTATAGTCAAAAACATGTATAAGGTAACTTTAGCCTTATTCATATGATGCCCTGCGTCCACAGCTAATACCATTGTAACAGACGACATAATAAGAATAAATGTCATAAAAGCTACATAAATCATAGGTAGCTCTTGACCATGTAAAAACGGAACGTGGGTAAACACCTCATCAGCAATTGGCCATTCTTTTATAAACTTGAATCTCGAAAAACCATAGGCTGCCAAGAAACCTGAGAAAGTCAATGCATCGGAAACAATAAAGAACCACATCATCAACTTACCATAACTTGCTCCTAAAGGCTTATTTCCACCTCCCCAAGTTTTTCCTTCTGTACCAGTACTTACTACTGTAGAATCCATAGAAATTATTTAAATTTTAAAATTTGGACAAAAATAATCAAATTATGTATCTAAAAAAATATAAAAACAAAAACAGAGCAAGCCACAGTACATCTACAAAATGCCAGAAATTTGCAGCGAGTTCAAAACCTAACATATTGTTGGAATTGTACTTCTGTTTAAAATGATTATAAATAACAAGAATCAATGCAATTAAACCAGCAACAACGTGCGCAATATGTACTATTGCTATTATATAAATGAATGAAATAGTAACATTACTTGTTGGTCCTGTAAAATTATAACCGGCTTCAATAATTTGTCCAAAGCCAACAAATTGATTATAAATAAAAGTAATTCCTAATCCCAAGGTTAACAACAATCCTATTGTAACCATTTTCATATTGTTTTGCTTTAAGGCTCGTTTAGCAAAAATAATTGTGAAACTACTTATTAAAATTAGAATTGCACTTATTATAAAAGCATCTGGCAATTGAAAGTCATTGAGCCAATCTTCACGTTTGCGACTTACAATAAATGCACTTATTAGTCCGGCAAATGTCATGATAAGAGAACCTATCCCAAACCATAACATCATTTTTTTAGATCTTTCTCTTTTCTCCTGCTGTGTTCCTTTTGTTAAATCCATCTAACTCAAAAATTTATCTGCAACATATATTATTTGCAACATAGTAATATAAAATACGCTTGAAAGCATCAATTGCTTGGCTGCTTTGATTGATCTTTCTTGAAACAATCTAAAAGCACAAAAGATCATTACAAAACCTAAAAGTAAAACTATAATTGCTCCAACAATTGAAAGTTTTAAATCACCAGTAAATCCAAAAACAGGTAGAATCGAAACTAACGTGGTCCAAATACTGTACATAATAATTTGTACTGCCGTGCCCTTATCCGGTTTTCCGGTAGGTAGCATAAAAAATCCTCCTCTTTTATAATCTTCGTGTAAAAACCAACCAATTGACCAAAAATGCGGGAACTGCCAAAAAAACTGAATTGCAAACAAAGTTCCAGGTTCAATACCAAACGTATTTCTTGCTGCAACCCAACCAAGCATAAAAGGTATTGCTCCAGGTAGCGCACCGACAAATACGGAAAGAGCAGTTTTGGTTTTTAATGGTGTATAAACACTTGTATATAAAAAAATAGAAATTGCACCCCACATTGCTGTCTTTGGATTAATAACATATAATGTGATTAATCCTAAAATGGTAAAAGTTGTAGCAATAATAAATGCAGTATTCACAGACATTCTTCCAGCCGGTATAGGTCTATTTTTTGTACGATCCATTAAGGCATCTAAATCTCTTTCGATAATTTGATTATAAGCATTAGATGCACCTACCATAAAGTAACCTCCAATTGACAACAACAAAAGTGTGATTAAATTAATTGTTTCAGCGCCAAGAAGATAACCTGCCAATGAAGAAAAAACCACGCTAAGGGATAATCCCATTTTAGTGATTTCTTTAAAATCTGTGAATACAGAAACCGTTGATACCGAAAATTTTGCGCTACTCACAACAATTTTTTAGCTTAATTCTTAGCGTGTGCAAAGATAACTTGAAAATTAATTATGACCAACGCTAGTCTGTAGTTTTAATAATACTTTTCAGGTAAAAGCAAGAATCCTTGCATTTACTAGACTAAATCAATTCAATCTAGCATAATGAAACCTAAAAAATTATTCTTTTTACTGTTTGCTTCAGAATTATCTTTATTGTTAACACCCAAAGGTTTAATAGGGTTAAAATATAGGCCGCATAACTGACTAAAAAAGTATATGTGCCTCAGGGTGATGGCGGAAACATTGGACTATGCTGGTGGAAATGAAAATATGGCAAAAGCTGGTGCAACCATGATCGCACACGAAAATGTAAAAAAACGATTAAAGCGTATACAAAAAGACGGAACCTATAAAAGTAAGTAAACAATTCCTATAATGACTTTTAACGATAAGCTGAATATTACTGCTAATGATGAGGATGTAGCTGTATTTCATATTTCTAACGCACATATGGACGGTGATTCTATTTTATATTTTACTCAAAGTAATATTCTTCATAATGGTGTTACCTATTTTAATGATAGTTATCTATGTATTGATTTAAAATCTGGTAGTAGCATTAATGGATAATTCAAGCCTGTTAAACGCGCCATGGTTTTAATTAATGAAGACGCAAAAATAATTCCTGAGCACGGACAAGTATCTAATTTGACAGAATTAAAAAGTTTTTAAATATTCTTGAATCACTAATAGATAGAGTTCAAAATACTATTGATTTTGGGATAAGCGAAGAAAATGATTCGTATATAACAGTAGACTATAATAAATCAGGTTGTGCTACAGGCTTTACATAGCGCACGAATAAGATTAACCCCTTATATAATCGATTCTTAGAAGTCGTTATACCAATTAAACAAATCTGTACGAATTCCTATACTAAACCAAAGTGTATTAGAATCCATAGTTGATGCAGTAATTGCTTCTGGGTTAAAATCTCTGTAAATAATATTGGTAAATAATTTTAAATTGGTCTCTGGGTTAATGAGATAACCAGCCTGTATTTCAGTCATAAAACTCTTTGTTTTGTTACCTTGCCCGATTTTTATACCTGTATCACTGACTCGATTATCCTCATCTGCATAAATATTACCTCCATAATTAAAACTGTCATCAGTTGTATTAAAATCATAACCACGTTGACCAATTATGAACTTAGCATCGGCAAACCATCTTTTGTAATTGTAACGACCAATTAACACTAATTCTCTGAAATTAGAACCCCAAAGATGCGCCATTGGCTGATTAAAATGAGCATAATTTAAAATAATAGAATTATGGGAGTAGGTATAAGGTCTTACTTGGTTGTACTCTAATTGAAGTAATAGATTATCAATTTTAAAGGCATTAAAGTACTTAGCACCCAGTTGGAAACCAAACTTATTCTTCCAACTTTTTTCACCAGCTTTTACATCACTTAATGAAAATTCGTCTAGAATAAACTGACCATATATATTTACTTTGTTATTCCATTTGTATTTTCCACTTAGACCTAAAATTGCATTACCTGCATCTTGCCCAGTCTGAAATTCTATAGCCCTGAAAAATATAATAGGATTCAAATAATTAATATCAAATCCTCTATTATTAGTATCAGCCCACATTACAGATTCAAACAGTCCAATATTAAGTCGTTTGGAAACATTCCAACTTAAGAAATGGTTAGCCATGTATTTTGTGAAAAAAGCACCGTCTACTGTAACCTCTGGGCGTACATCCTTTAACCACATCCAAGTACTTGTGTACTTAATTTTCCAAAAATTAACATTCAATTTTAAAAATGGGTAAGGACTTGATACATCACTCTGAAACAATGACCTATATCCGTCGCCAATAAAATTTTTGCCGTGACCAAACTGTATATTTAAAAAATCTACCGGAGTATATGATAAATAAGCTTCAGCCACAGGATAATCATAAGAATCTGACTTAAATCGTTTTGCAATACCTCGCCCCGGAATAATTGCCGGATCTGGTCCAAAGGCTTTTAGACTCTCCGCATATTGGTTAAAGTAATCTGCAAACCTTCCTTGACTCTCATAAAATGATGTTGTTAAATTGAAGCGTTTTCCCAATCCTGCTTGAATAAAAATACCCCTTGTATTATTCCAAGTAGAGCTAAAGTTGGCTTCAGTATCCTTACCTACCTGCAAATCTAATATAGGGTCTACCGTGAACCAATAATCCTTACCTTGGACTTGAACCAAATGTTCGTTATACAATTTTCTACCAAGCCAAGAGTCAGTCTTCTTTACTAAACTTTCTTTTTCTGCCTTTATATCATAATATTTGGCAACATCTGCGTAAAGAAATGGTTTAGCAGCCGTATGACTATTAGTCCCTATGGCATTCATCTCATCATCAAATCTTGCGTAATAAGCATGTGTAAATGGAACATTTAATTGACTTGCATACTCAAGTTTTTCATAGGTTCTAACTTCAGCATTTATCTTATCATACTCATTAGACAATGAAGCGTTTAAACTGTCTTGTGCTTTTAACGTATTATCACCCTCATCAATACCGCCCATAACTGGCTGTTTTAATGGTATTGCAATATCGATACTATATTGTATAAAGGTTGGCTTTCCATTATATGTAGCCGGTTGTATTTTTGGAAGTGATTTAAAAACACGATGTCCTTCTTGTTTCAATTCGTCATATATAGCATCTATATATATTACTTTAAAGTCACCATCCTTGTTAACCTCAAATAATACTTTCACATCGCCTTTAAAAGATTCTTCATCTAAAATTGAAGGAACCTTATAATTCTCAAAAATGAATTTATTCAATGTATAGTTGAAGCATGATTTTAATTGATTTACAGCAATTGAATCACATTCTTTAAATACAGGAGGTTTTTCATAAGTTGAAATGTTCTGACCATTACAAAACATTGAAAGAAAGATTGAAACAAAAAGCAAAAAACGCTTCATAAATTAAGATTAGTTAATTGTACGAAAGATACTTATTTTTTAGTATCACCTAAAACAAAAAACCGTTATTGTTTAAATAACGGTTTCTTATGAAAATTATATTTAATTAATCTCTTGCATCATATACAATTGGAAGTGTATACCTTACACCCACAGGAACATTACGTTGCTTTCCTGGCTCCATTTTAGGAATTTTTTTGATAACTCTTTTAGCTTCTTTTTCTAATACATTATGAGGCCCTCTAACTCTAATATCTTTAATATTACCTTCTTTATCAATTGTAAATTGAGTATATATTCTTTGTCTACCTGATATACCATACTCAGAACCTACATCTAGATTAAATGTTCTATTTATAAGTTTTGATATTTTAGCAGACATACATTTTTTTCTCTTATCATTTGAATCGTATTTTTCACAACCTGGATAAACAGGTACTTTTTCAATATTAACCCATTCTACCAAGAGTTCTCCTTTTTCTATATCATTTTCAATCTCAGGAATTTCTGAAATCGATGATAGTATTGGAGTTGATTGCGTAGTATCCGGAGTATTTACAATATTTTCAATTTTTGGAGTATCGTCTTCAACAACCTTATATACATCTTTTAATATTTTACTAGGAAGCGATTTTGACTTTTGTGGCTCGATAACTTCAACTTCAAAAGGTTTTACATAATCTAATGAAACAATCTGATCTTCTGGTTTTTCTTTTGAAAGGGCAAACGTCTTATTTTGAAATTGCATTTCAAAAAGCGCATAAGTACCAAGCAAGCAAAGTATCAAACCTATTTGAAAATAAAGGGTTGTGTTTTTTTGTAAATTTACATCATGCTTACGTGGCTTCTTTGATTCAGCAATGCTCTGACCAGCATTACTGAAACCTCTTTTGGAGTTTTTCATAATATATTTATTTAAAATATTAATATTTTGAAAAAGTCACAATAAGCATACCAAAAGGAAAATCCCGTCCAATTGATTTTGAACGGGATTTTTTTATGAATTTGTATTTAATTTCTAGTCTTGTACTTGGAATACAATTGGTAAAGAATAAGGCACAATTACTGCTTTCCCTCTTTGTTTACCTGGCTTCATTTTTGGAAGTAAACTAATTACGCGCTTAGCTTCTCTTTCTAAACCTGGGTGAGGACCACGAGCTCCTACACCAACAATATTACCAGCCTTATCAATTTTAAATGAAACAAAGATTCGTTTTCTACCAGCAGGTAATCCTAGATCACTGGCTAACTCAGTATTAAATTTTTTGTTTACAAACTTTGCAACCTTCTCTGACATGCACTTCTTTTTAGCTACATTTCCCTTTTTCTTTTCACATCCAGGGAAAACAGGTACATTTTCAATTACAGAAAATGGAACCTCAATATCTTCTTCTACTTCTTCTACCTCAATTTCCTCAACTTCAACTATCTCAGCTTCCATTTCAGTTTCTGTAGATTCAATTACAGTTTCCTCTACTTCTTCTTCATCTTCAACAACCTCAATCACTTCTGGTGCCGCTGGTGGGGGTGGAGGTGGGGGTGGAGGCGTAACAATTTGTTCTGTAATTGGCACTTCCTCTTCTAATTCATCATCAAGATTTAATGAATCTAGCGCTATATTACTTTTATCATACGTCTTATAATTAATAGACATGTAAGTGATTGCTAGCATTAGGGCAAGACCAACTGCAAAATAAATTGAGCTATTACGGCTTACATCAGATTTGGGATTCTTTTTAGGTTCCATAATACTGGGTTTTATAACATCGCTAATTTAATTAATAAAAAGTAAAAAAAACAAGGCTTTCATTTATTTTAACTTTAACAGCGTGAATCTGATTGCAATTAGTGTACCAATGAAAGCTCCTAATGCATTTGATAACATGTCTAATAAATCAAACGACCTGTTAGGATTTAAAACAAATTGTAACCCTTCCAAAACTGCTCCGAGGATAATGGTAGCAATTAATACGATTCTATATATATTTCTCTCATTTAGCAGTTTAACATACGTAATCCAAAAAATAGCTAAGACGAAATATGCGACAAAATGTAATATCTTATCATCAAAAGAAGAGCCTAAATCGGGTAAATCTGGAATATTTATAAGGCTTAATGCAATCAATGTGATTGTATAAAAAATAGATGCTACTAGAAGTAGATTTTTAAGCACTAATTAGTTCCTTATAAGCATCTGCAGATAATAAGCTTTCTATTTGAGATTCGTCACTGATTTTAAGTTTAATCATCCAACCATCTCCATAAGGATCTGAGTTCACTTTTTCAGGTTCATCTTCTAATCCTTCATTGAATTCAATTATTTCACCAGAAAGCGGTAAGAACAAATCAGAAACTGTCTTTACAGCCTCTACAGTACCAAAAACCTCCTCGGCATCTAAAGTCTCATCAAGGGTTTCTACCTCAACGTAAACTATATCTCCCAATTCTCCTTGTGCAAAATCTGTAATTCCTACTGTTGCTACATCACCTTCTATTTTAATCCACTCGTGATCTTTGGTGTATTTTAATTCTGATGGTATGTTCATCTTTAATGTTGTAATAAATTAGTGAAACAAAAATAATTTTTTAATTGCTTCAATTCAAAATTAATTACCAAAATTATAACGTAAGGTAATACCTGATCTTAAAGAAGTCTGTGGGAAGGATGTTGATATAGCAAAATCAGAGAACGTATAATCAAAATAGAAAATACCTGTTAAGTTTTTACTGAATGCATAATCTGCGGTAAACTTGGCACCCCAAATGGTTTGACCTGCAGTTACCTGATTGTTTTCTAAATCTAAATATCTGATAATTGTCTTGTTATCTCGTACGGATATATCAGCTCGCATATTTAGATCACTCTTAATAATTTGCTTGGCTCCAGCCAGTTTAGATCTAATTCTCAAATCCTTAATTCTATATCCTAAACCGAGCGTATACTCTTCACCTTGTATCTCAGTTAATAAATTATTATCAAAACTAAGTGACAGTAACCTGTCCTTCTTAATCTCAGCTAGAACCTTTATAGAATTTTTCATTTCAAACTCTAATCTTATAAGTGGACTAAATTGTTCTTCAAGGTTAATGTTACTATACAGAGTCCCATTCTTAAAATTTCCTGATTGATCTAAAACACTATCTGGCTGTTGGTCGTAAGGCTGACCTTTATTAAACTCATCTGTGTCTAAATCTAAATTGGTTCTAAATTGGTTTATGGTATATCTAGATCTATAACCATGCTGAACTGAGAATCTTCTGAATGTTTTTTTAAACCATGGGATTTTCATCAATCCAGTATACTTTAGCGTCCAATTTGGTATTGGCACATCTCTAAACGCACTAGTACTTATGCTTTCTGGATCTGAACCTTGATATGCAGATAAAAACGCAGGTAGAAGTACCCTTTGACTGTTTTTACCAAAACCTAGAGGATAACCTTCCGCATCTGTTGCGAAAGTATTTGTACCATAAAACTCCCTTGCTAATCTATTTGCAATAACTAATCTATTTGCTCTAAAATCATCAAAGGTTTTAGATTCAAATTCGTCACTTATGCTAAAAGCAGTTTTAATAAGTGCGGTAGATATATTAAAATTTCCGAAGGAATTGGTTATTAAGTCCTCATACTGATCACTTAAACCATCACCATTAAGATCCAAGGCTCTAAAAGTTTCATTAATATTCTCTGCATATGTTCTATTACCAATTAAATCTATTTTTAGATCTCTCATTGGTTCTAGATTCATAGAATAATCTAAGGTCTTGTTGGTAACCTCCGTATACTGTTGATTAAATTCTGGGAATATTGTTAACCAACCACTCTCTGCAACAATTCCTCTAATATCTCTTTGGCTACCGAATGTATAATCCCATGTTGGTCTTAAAGTACCTATAAAACCAGGTGTAGGTAAATATCCTGGTAAATACGTACCATTATTTTCAGAATATCCAAATTGAATTCGTTTTACCATTGTTACTATATCAATAACGGTGTTATAGGCTTTTTGACCAGTATTACCATTTTTGGCCGTGTTTGTAGAATTATTGTCTCGCGTTGCATTTGGAGTTGAAGCAGTACGTCTTTTAACAGCCGTATTTCTTCTACCACCACGTTGGGTACCCTTTCTTACTAAACCAATTGTTTTATAAAAGGTTTCCATATTGAGGGTAGTATTAAGGTTATGCGTATTAGAATTTTGAATAGAATGACCCAAATTATAAGTCTGCCCATCTAATACCAGTCCCTCATTAAGATCAGAACCTTTTTGCCATTGAAATGCGCCACTATAAGCATATGTTGCTCGCAAGAAACTTAAAACAGGTATTTTATAAAGTGGGATTTCGTAATTAACTTGTAATTGTTGCGTTTGTATGTTTGGATCTCCAAAATCAAAGAATCCATCCCAAACATTAAGCTCAGGATCCTGCCTCCCATTAATTCTGTCATCAATAAAATAATTTCGAACAATATTCGTGTTTGCTGCCGTAAAGTTTAAGCTCAACGCATCAGTTAAATTATAATTTATGGCATACTGAAAATCAAAAGTATAATTGCGTCTGAATAATTCTTCAATACCAATATTGTCTCCACCAAGTTCTACTTCTCTGAACTTTTGTTTACTGAATTGCCTGTTTATATCAGTATTAACCGATATGCTACTCGGTAACAAATTGACATTAAAATCCTTTAAAATTTTCCAATATTTACCAGTGAATAATGAGTCATTCTTTTTAAACGGTTCAATCTTCGCAGGCTCAAAAGCATAGCTATAATTTACACCTGCTCTGATATTTTGATCTAATGAATTCTCTATTTCAAAATCACGATGCTCTACTTTGTTATATGAATAATTAAAAGTTAAATTTTCAACATCATAAAAATGTCTCTTACCATCACCCATTTTCTGCTTTCTAACACCAATAAAGTTTATACTCTTTCGTTTCGTATAATTTTCGTTTACCTTAAGAATTGAATCTTTGTCCGCGGTATTACTTAATTGTGTATCTAATTCTATATCTCTATAATATTCATCAAACTGAGGTGTAATAATCTCTTCACTTTGCGCATAATTAAATGGAAGCTGTATACCCCATTCCTTAGGTAGCAATTGCCCTAATTGAACATTAGTAACTACATCGTATTGTTTTACATCTTCTCTGCTTCGTTCATTAGGATTTTGCTCGATACCACCAAAACCAACTGTACTTCTTCTGCCAGTGGCACTTATATCTGCAAAATCGGCAATATTAGAATCCATGCTTACCACTGCTGCCCATCCACCTTCATTCTCTAGATCAGACATTCTAAGTTCATTAAACCAAACCTCTCCACAAGCATTCATTCCTGTATTGCCTGAATTTTTCAGCCCAACCATTAACACACGAATATCTCCAAAGTTAGGATTACCTTTGATGGCAACGCGTTGTTGTCCTATTGGTAGAGGTGCAAATTCGTCTACTGAAGTTTCATTTAAAACACCATCTATCACATCATAAAATGTTGGGTCTTCATTGGCTAAGGATTGATCAAAAATACCTTTAGACTTTATATCTTGTAAAATAGATAATGGCATATTGATCTCATTAACCTCAGGCCATATTCTTTCCTTATCAGTCAATGCTGATTCGGCTAATTCTGTTGGCAATAATGGAACTTCAATTTGATAGAAATTATCAGTAAAGTCATTCCCCATTCTTATAAAAGCAACTAACTCACCCTCCTGTAAAGTTTGACCCTCTTGTGCTTCTGCATGTAAAAACATCCGTAACTTTTTATACTGACGCATGTCTACATTAATGTTTTTAAATACACCTTTAGAATCTTCTGGTTCTAATTCACAAGCCTGTAAAACTAAAGATTGCTCATTCTGCCTGATTATGTTATTATTATTATTAAGCTCTTCACGTCTTACTCCTGGAGGAATTACATAGTTACCATCATTCTCTTGTACACCAACAATTGCAACATTAAATTCTGCATCAGCACTATTGTTTGTTGAATCATTATCAAGATCTAGAGTGTATCGTCTCCAATCACTTCTCACCAAATCTAAAGTTGCAAAACGTAAAACAGTATTTTCAGTAAACTCTCTTAAATATAATCTTGCAAAACGTACAGAACGAATATCTCTGATACCACCAATTGAATTAGTTGGTTCGTTAATTGGTAATCTAAATTGGTACCACGTTACAGTTCTCTCTTGTCCGTTTGGTAATGTAACTGTTCTAACCTTTGAATCATTAATCTGAGGATTATTAGTATTAAGAACTGTTGGGTTAATATCAACCTCGTACTCAAAATAACTATCAATAGTATTCATTGTGTTATCTCTATTGATATCTTCTACATCAGGCTGGGTAGTTGAACCTCTATTTGTATCTGTAAAGATGTCTGGTGTATTTCCTTCTTGGCCGTTATATTTTTTATAACGTTCAAAAATATTACCTTCAGTATTTAAATAATATGTGTAATTATCTTTAGCTGGATCTTCTCCAAATTGAGCCCCAAATTGTATTGCCTCTTCTGTATCATCATAACCATCATAACCAACGTCTTGGTTTGTACGTTCTTGACCAGTAGTTGCAAACGTATATATTAATGATTGGTTCTGCGGAACAACTCCACCAAAAGTTGTTGGGTTAAGTAGTGAAACATCACCATCTTCAGGTAAACCATTTTCATATTGTTTTTTACCATCCTTAAGAACATCTTCAGAAATATTTCCAAGATTCACATATAATTTACCTCCTTGACTTGATGGATTGTCTAAAAATGGATCTTGTACCCAGAACTCAATATACTCTACATTGGCTTGTTCAAAGTCAGTAGATGTAATTTGTCTTGTGATACCAGCCCAACTATCATTTGGATTAATAACATCGTTAGTTGCTGAAGGATCAAAATTATAAGGTCCTCGTTCAGATGGATAATAAGATAAATCCAATGTATTTATAACAGATGTTTGACCTTGAACAATATCTACTTCAGGAAAAATTTCTTCAATAAAAACACGTCTCGTATATAAATTAGAGACATCATCATCTGTAATTCCTCCTGGTCGCTGACTACTATAAAAAATTGGATCAATAGTATACCAATTCAATAATGCTCTACCAAAGCCATTTTCAATTCCAGGATCATCATCTCCTGAAATGTTAGCGGGCAGTTCTTTTGGTCTACTCGCCAAAAACCATGATAATGGACTTAATAGATCAATAGCTCCTTGAGTGCCTTCAAAATCATCAATATATGCAGTAGCTTCTCCATTAAAATCGGCACCTTTTGGAGCTCCCGGCAATAGATATGCAAATTCCCCTCTCACTGAAAGATTAGAAGGTACATCTGTATCAATGTTGGGCAATTTATTTGCTAGCCTTGTAAGGAATGGAACTTCAGTTGAGAAATTACCATTCATACCGAATATCGTATTGTTAATTGGCTCGGCATTATAGTTAGCTTTCTGAGTAATAGGACGCTCATTCAAATTCAACAAAGTTGCTCCAAGTACAAAGTTTTCATTAAACTGATGCTCTACATTTATACCTGTAAATCGTCTTGTTTGTTGACCAAATACAGCATTGTTTTCTACGTCTACATTAATTGGTGTATTAGATGCTTTTAATGCCTCATCTAATATTTCAACACGTCCTAATTGATAATTTACTGTATAATCGATTCCCTCTACAAGTAATCTCCCTCCTGCTGTAACCCTAACTGATCCACGAGGTACGTTGAATGCACCTATAGGTATACCTCCACCTGCACCACTACTTTTAAATCTACCTTTAATCTGAAATTTATTCTTA
>Ga0181553_10001466_pt1 | contig 20846 bp, 15 predicted proteins | sample 011ome_17_FD_133753 | JGI IMG/M metagenome (GOLD analysis project Ga0181553, IMG submission 133753) | Coastal salt marsh microbial communities from the Groves Creek Marsh, Skidaway Island, Georgia - 011502XT metaG (megahit assembly) | ecosystem: Environmental > Aquatic > Marine > Intertidal...
ATCGTTTCGCGTAAAATATTTAAAGCGGTTGCCGGTTTACCGTAAGCATTATTACCAAACTGGTAGATCGACTCTGAATTCGTCATGATTGGAGAAATAAAACTTTTATCTCCTTTCATATAATCAACAATCAAATGCGCTGGTCCCCTACGTGATGGATAATCACGCTGCCACTCTTGCTCAGTCAAAAACTGTAAGAATGTATTTAAACCTTCATCCATCCACGTCCATTGACGTTCGTCTGAATTGATGATCATAGGAAAATAGTTATGTCCTACCTCGTGAATGATGACTGAGTGCATTCCGCATTTCGTGCGCTCGCTATACGTGCCATCCGCATTAGGACGTCCGCCATTAAAACAAATCATCGGGTACTCCATGCCAATTGAATTCGCATGTACAGAAATTGCAACCGGATAAGGGTAATCAAAGGTATGTTTTGAGTATGTTTTAAGTGTCTGTACAATTAGGCGCGTGCTGTACTTTTCCCAAAGTGGATTTCCTTCCTTTGGGTAATATGACATGGCTAGCACCTTTTTTGTTTCTTGCTGAACAGATTGTGCATCCCACATAAATTTACGAGATGAAGCAAAGGCAAAGTCACGAACGTTTTCAGCTTCAAAAATCCAAGTCTTCGTTCCACTTGCTTTTTCTTTTTCGTTGGCTTCAGCTTCTTCTTGAGTAATAATCAAAACTGGCGCATCAGCCTCTTCAGCTTCTTCTAAGCGATTTTGCTGTTCTTTTGTAAGAACCTTGCTTGCATTCTGTAGAACTCCTGTAGCAGCTACGACATGATCCGAAGGAACAGTAATCTCTACTTCATAATCACCAAATGGGAGGGTAAACTCACCCGAACCTAAAAATTGTTTATTCTGCCAACCTTCTACATCGTTATAGACACACATTCTTGGAAAGAACTGGGCAATTGTATACAGATAATTGTCTTCCTCTTCGAAATATTCATAACCTGAACGACCACCGATTTCCATACGGTTGTTGATATTGTACCACCAATCTATTTTAAACGAATAACTTCCTCCATTTAATAAAGCTTTATCCAAATCGATTCGCATCATTGTTCCGACTATCGTGTATGGAATCTTCTTTCCAGTAGCATCTGTTACCTTTTCAATATTAAAACCACCTTCAAACTCACTGGCAAGCACCATGCGCTTTAGCCCCCACGGCGATGATATCGATCCTATTGAACTTGTTCGACTCAATTGTCCATCGGAGCCAGGTTTTCGAATATTCTGATCCAACTGCAACCAAAGATATATTAATGGATCTGGAGAATTATTGATGTACGTTATGGTTTCTTCCCCTGAAATACGTTGGTTTTCGTCATCCAACTTGATCTTCATTTTGTAATCTGCCTTTTGCTGATAATACTGAGGCCCTGGTGCCCCCGCAGCGTTGCGATATACGTTAGGTGTAGCCAACTCTTCTTTAAGTTGTTTGAACTTATTATTATTCAAATTATCCTGAGCATTTAAAGATAGACTCAAGAAAATTATGGGCAAAAGCTTTATAATATTCTCCATGTGATTATTCAAATTCGATTTTTCCATTTGGTTTCAAGGGCACTAAAGTTACACTTTTCGTTTGGTCTTTGTACGCGTAATGCACAATATTTTGTTGTTTAGGAAACAACTCAAACAATACTTTGTTTGTTATTGAAATGGCTGAGGGGTATAATACATTGGTGAATGTAAAATATACAAAGAGTTCACCTCTCATGGTTATTTCTTTTCCAATATAATTTGGCGTTGCTTGCTGACCGTCGGATTTAACTACTACATTCCGTGCAAGGTAAGTTTTTAAATACCGACCAACCTCTGAGCTATCCGGCTCATTTTCTAAATCAATCGATCGCTGAAATTTATTGGCTAACATATCTTCAACATCGTGCGCCGTCAGCTTCATTGAGCCTTCAATACGCTTATTTTCTGCATCCCAAGCCAAGTCGGCGATTGAAACATAAAATTTATGGCTCCAACCTATGGCCGAAACACCAATAAATAGCAGTAATAATAAGTTCTTCATTCTTTTAACGTTTTAAATACTTATCCGGAATTATTCTCAAATAATGGTAATCCCTATAATTTAGGACAGGTAACGAGCCATCATAAGCTGGTCACTGAACAATAACCGATTCATCTGTAAACAAAATTCGATTAGGATCAATCAACTGGTAAGCCATTAATTCTAGCAACCGTTTTTGACTTTCCCATAAACGTAAATAGGCTATAGATTTGTTCGATAATTTTTCGTCTAATTCAACTTCAGACGCACTTGACTCCATCCTTAGCTCCACATAACCGTACTTATGCACCATTTTAGCTAAATCAGCTACAAAGCGCTGAAGTCCGAATGCGCCTTTATCTATTCCGTTAAAATAAAGGTCAAAATTGACTTGATAAGGTGATGGTGTTACTACACGAACATCTGAACGATGATGAACAAGTGGAATCATATTGATATAATTTAATTCATCCATATTCAATTTTAATTCCCCAGCTCCATCAAAACGTGGTCCCCTTTGGTTCAATTGTAAAATGATTTCCAATTCGGTATTTGCCTTTACGCTATATCGTCTAGACAAATAAATCTTTAGTTCTTTTAATGCTTCTTTCCAAGTTTGACCTACCCCATCTTCAGTCTGAACATAACCGCAGTTTAACAATAACTGAACAGGGTTCTCCGCTCTGGCATTTAAAATCAAATTATTCCAAAAATGTAAAAAATCACGACTATTGGTATCTAAACTCAATCCAGGTTTAAAAAACTGTCGATAAGTCGGCAGCAAAGGAGGAATAACTTCTTCGGGTTTAATAATATATTTGAGATGTTCCAGCGGTTCGCGATCGGCCTGATCCCAAAGCAGGAAATTGTATTTATCGTCAGGCTGAATGATGGATGCATCAATCGTTATGCGTACATCCTTAGGTTTTGCTCCCGTCCTTTCATTAATCTCTTTTTGGATAGCTTTTCTGACTTTTTTAGCTGTTTTAGCACGAACTTTATCACTCTTTTTCCAAGGCATGTGAATTTGACCTTCTAAATCTAACTCACCGCTTAAAAACAATTTAGATTCAATTGTTTCAAAATTTATCGCATCCAATATCTCTTCCACTTCAGGCAGGGCAAAACGCTCATATTCCATCAACATTTTTTCCTGTTTGACATTTTCAGTCGCGGAAACTTCAATCTGGCTCTCCATTAAATTTGGTGCATCAAAATTATTTGAATATAATCGTATTGCCCCCGTTGCCCATGACGGTAAACTATCCGATTCAATGATGTGCGGTTCTTCAAAAAACACCGTGGTATTGGCATAACCTCTTTTATTAAAGGCAAATTGAACCTTCTTTCGGAGATGCTCTAATTGTGGAGCAATTTGTTCAACTGCCCCTTGATCAGCAACAGAAACATCAATCCCTATCGTCGTGAATTGATAATAGTCAACCTCATAAGTTAAATCATTTACAAATGTTTCGAGGTAGGACAAATTAAAATATGATGTATCATACCATGTAATTGGATAAAAATAAATAGGAGCTACTTGATAATCCTTTAATTCACCCGCAACTTCTCTTCCAGTAAAGGATTCTTGAATAACATTACCTAGAATTTTCAGATAGAATTTATGCCGATCAGTTACCCCCGCTCGGGTTGTTAATTCAATACTTTTGACAAATAAACCCGGTCTGTTTTTCGGATCATATTTTACGTCTAAACTAACGGAAGATCGAGGCATAATCAACGTATCTTCAGCTAGAGCTGCCGTGCAACCACATGAAGTCACAATATCAACAATACTAATCGTATCGGAACGATAAGGGTTAAACAACTCAAATTGAATGGTAACCGGACCAGATTTTTCGAAGATATCACCTAAATCTCGGACAGGTTCTTTGACTTGAATCTGACCATAGAGGTTAACAGATGCACCTAACAGCATGAAAACGATCAATGACCTCAAAGCAAAAATATGAACCTTCTTCTCCACCCCTAAATGATTTTATCCACCTACCGAAATCCACTGCATCAAAATTGTACAGAGAATGGCGCCGAATGTACCAACCGCATATCCTAAAACAGCTAGTAAAACACCTACAGGTGCTAAAGATGGACTAAATGCTCCGGCCACGATCGGAGCAGATGCTGCTCCTCCTACATTAGCCTGACTACCAACAGCAACAAAGAAAAAAGGTGCTTTAATAAGCTTCGCCACAACAAATAAGAACAAGGCATGAATGAAAATCCAAATCAAACCGATTGACAATAAGAATTTAAATACCCCCCAATTGGCCACCAATTCCATGATGTCCATTTTCATACCAATCGTCGCCACTAAAACATATAAGAAAACACTACCCATTTTTGATGCACCTACCCCCTCAAAATTTCTGAATTTTGTAAAGGATAAAATCACTCCAAAAATCGTTGAGAACACCACCAACCAAAAGAATCCACTTCCAAAAGAAACCATAAGGTCTGCAGCAGTATCTTTCCAAGTGCTTATATCCTCAAAAGCAATGCCTTGACAAGCCATTTCAACACTATAAGGCGTGCGCATAGCATTTAAACCACTGTCAATAAAAGGCGCTAAATTATCCGATAATAAATGAGCTAAACCAACCAATCCGAAGGTAATACCAAGCATAAAAATTAAATCCTGAAAAGTGGCGACACGGGAAACACTGGCTTGGAAGTTTTCCATTTTTTGTTTTAACGCCTCAATCGCAGAATCGTCAGCCTTAAAGAACTTATTAATCCTTTTATTCATGCCCGTTCCGAAAAGCAAAATGGACATGAAAATATTCGCAACAAATACGTCAACTACAATCATTGCTGAGAACAGCGTATCGCTTGCTCCGTAGATCTCTTTCATCGCAGTTTGATTAGCACCTCCACCAATCCAAGAACCTGCAACCGTTGACAACCCTCTCCAAATCTCGCCCTCCAGCACCTCAGGTGCGATAAGTGCAATCAACCACAAGGCTAACGGACCGCCGATTACAATACCTACGGTTGCGGTAAAGAACATGATAATCGCTTTTGAACCTAAACGCTTAATGGCGGGTATATCAATACTCAAACATAATAAGACTAAACTGGCAGGTAATAAATAACGCGAGGCTATGAAATAGAGACTTGATTCTTCAGAAGATATAATACCGGCAGAATTTAATCCCGCTGGAATAAAATAACAGAGCAATAAAGCAGGAACAATACGATAGAACTTTTTTAATCCCGGGTTAGAGCTGCTCGCTGTTCGGAAAACGATGAATAATACAATCATGAGGACACCAAAAACAGTGGCATCATTCATAATCCAAGGCAGGCTTGACTTTATTTTGAAGGTCTTTGTTACTTTGTTTCGATAATCACAAGCGTCACAAGTATCCCAAACGGTTAACGTATGGTCTCCACGCTTCGGTTTGTAGATAATCGCAGCATCCGTGGTTAAATCAGTCGAATCCCCATCATACAAAACAATGGAGCTATCCATATCTGTAAAGGTTATTTTTAAGGCTGGTGTTTCCTCTTTGTAATAGAGCGATTCTAAATCATTAAAGTCTACCACATGGAATAAGGAGTCTACATCTGCACCATTCGCTTGGCGCATTTGGGCAAAGCCCGATACAGTTAAAAATATAAAAGCAATTAATGTCAAAAATCTTTTCATGTGCTCTTGCTAAAATGGATTAATAAGGACCTACAATGCAGGCTAATAAAGCCGTGGATAATACATTTTCTCCTGAAACAGTGAATAATAAGTCGGTCGGAAAAGTAGAATCTCCTCGATAAATTTTATCATCCTCGAAAGTTAAAAGACAATTTGTTGAGAACGTAGAATTACCGCGATACACTTTTTCATCTTCTATTGTATACAAAACGTCAGAAGAAAAGGTTGAATTACCCCGATACACTTTATTGTCTTTCACGGTGTATAAACAATCAAAAGCCATCGTTGAACGACCTAAAAACACTTTATTATCAGAGATTGTATAATAAATCACTGGATTAAACCGATTCTCTCCGTGATAAACCGTTCCGTTTTGTATCGTAAAGGCGATATCACTATCAAAGCGTCCGTCTCCTTTGTATAAAAAAACTTGTGCAGATACACTCAGTGAGATCAGGCAAAGAATAAGTAAGATTCCCTTTTTCATGGATTCAAAAATAGCAAAAATTAAGCCAGACCTAAGGAGATATGGAACAGGTTCTAAACGAGTTTTGCACATTCAATTGAGATATTCATTAGATTTGCGCCAAATAACTGGAAAAATGGCAAAAATCATATCAGGAATACAGCAAATGGGAATCGGCGTTCCAGACGTTCAGGAGATTTGGAAATGGTATCGTGAGATGTTTGGTATTGATGTGCGCATGTTTGAGGATGCAGCAGATGCTCCTTTAATGACGCGTTACACTGGAGATAAAGTTCACAGTCGCACAGCGACACTTGCTTTAAGCATGGAAGGTGGCGGTGGATTTGAAATCTGGCAATATACAAGCAGACCAACAGAACGTGCAAATTTTGCTATTCAGTTGGGTGATTTAGGTCTGTATGCCTGCAAGATTAAATCTAAAGATGTCAAAGGCAGTTATGCTTATCACCTATCAAAAGGAGTTACGATTTTAGGTGAATTGAGTCAGACGCCGACTGGTGAATGGAATTATTTTGTTGAAGATCCGAACGGTAATATATTTAATATCGTAGAAGGGACAGGATGGTTCAAGGATACCGGTCACCCAGCAAAAACTGGTGCCGTTGGCGGAACGATAATCGGAGTAAGTGATATGGAAGCTTCTTTAAAGCTCTACCGTGACGTATTGGAATATGAAACGGTTGAGTATGATGAGACTGGAGCTTTTGATTGTTTTAAAAGTCTATTGTCTGGTGAGCGCCAATATCGTCGTGTTTTATTATCGCATAAAGATGACAGAGAAGGCCCTTTTAGTGAATTACTGGGTCCAACACGCATCGAATTAGTGCAAGCACTTGATCGTACGCCACGAAAGATTTTTGAAGATCGTTTATGGGGAGATTGGGGTTTTATCCACCTTTGTTTTGATATTCAAGGTATGGAAGAGTTAAAAAAAGATTGCGAAGCTGCAGGATTCCCATTCACAGTAGATTCTGGCGACACCTTTGATATGGGCGAAGCTGGAGGAAGATTTTCTTATATCGAAGATCCAGACGGAACATGGATTGAATTTGTAGAAACACACAAAGTACCGATCATGAAAAGTGTAGGATGGTATATTAACCTGAAAAAGCGTGACCCACGTAAGCGTCTACCAAAATGGATGTTGAAGACGATGGGAATGAATCGGGTGAAGTAATGAACTCTATGCAGGGTGCGGTTTCAACTTAGATATAAGGTTGTATTCTTTTGCGTACTCTGTTGATCATCTTTTTCCTAATTCTTCCTGTTCTATTTTTCAATCAAATAAATGGTATCCCCAGAGGTTTCAAAGATTCAGTTTGGAGTAATAGAAAGTTCAGGTTGCTCTTTTTTCGGTATTAGAAAATTGAATTTGCCGTTTAATAAATAAGTGCCAATAATTACAAAAGCTGAAACAATCAATAATTGTGCATTGCGAGACGGTTTTATAACTTCCTTCTTTTGTTCTTCAGGTAAAAGTTCATTTTCAGCATGAACAACTGAATAACGTAAACTTCTTTTTTCATATTCATCATGGGATTCGTCAGACCGCTCTTCTAATTCGCGGTCATACCACTCGCTATTATCAATGGCTGCATACCCTCGATCTGTTAAAAAGTATACATCAGGATTATCCTCTCGTTCTATTAAATCATTAGCAAGCAAATACTCAATCAATTCTTCCCGAAGTTGTCTTGGCAAAAAGTCTTTAGCACGAATACCATCGTTTCCGTTTTCTTCGATGGCTTTTAGATTTGTGTTAATATGTTTATTGGCAAGTTTCAAAGTCTTTTAACATCCGAAATTAAATTGCTTCTCCAAATGTTCAAGATCCATTTCCTTGTGTTTTGGATGATCTTTGCGCATTTTAATGACTTTCCATTTCCCATACACTAATTCGAGTTTGTAAAGCATATGAAAAGTAAATTCCACCTCGGCCTTTTCTCCCCAATTTCTCGTTTCAATTCTCTTATTAAACCCTAACCGCTTTCGCTCTTAAAAAATGGTCTAAGACTACCAAAGCCGCCATGGCGTCTACAATAGGCACAGCGCGCGGCACGACACATGGATCGTGTCTTCCTTCACCTTTAAAATCTACGGCCTCACCGTCCGTATTTATAGTTTTTTGAGATTGCATGATGGTGGCAACGGGTTTAAAAGCTACTTTAAAATGAATATCTTCTCCATTTGAAATGCCGCCTTGAACACCTCCTGAAAAGTTCGTTACGGTGACCACTTTGCCTTCTTTTTCAACAAAAGCATCGTTATGTTCGCTTCCTTTCATTTCTGCAGCTGTAAAACCTGAACCGATTTCAAATCCTTTTACCGCATTGATGCTCAGCATTGCTTTTCCGAGATCGGCGTGCAGTTTATCAAAAACAGGTTCTCCCAATCCAACGGGCATACCTTGAATCACGCAAGTAATTGCTCCGCCTAAAGTATCGCCACTTTTTTTAACCGCGACGATAGCTTTGTCCATCTCCACAGCACTATCAGCGTCTGGGCAACGCACACGGTTTTGATCGATTAAACTTAAATTTAAATCCGTATAGGGTTTATTCACTCTAACGGTTCCAACTTGAGAGACGTATCCGTAAATAGTTACTCCTTGCGCAGCAAGAATTTGTTGAGCAATTGCACCAGCGACCACACGACAAGCTGTTTCTCTCGCACTACTCCTGCCCCCTCCTCTAACATCCCGAATACCATATTTCTTTTCATAGGTATAATCCGCATGAGAAGGGCGATAAACTTCACCTAAACGATCGTAGTCTTTACTCTTTTGATCTTTATTTGGAATGATAAACCCAATTGGTGTGCCTAAAGTAACCCCGTCTTTGATTCCAGACAAAAACTGAACCTCATCGGTTTCTTTGCGTTGCGTGGAAATCGCCGACTGGCCAGGTTTGCGACGATCCAACTGATTCTGAATCTCTTCTAAATTCAATGCTAAATTAGCAGGGCACCCATCAATGACTCCTCCAATGGCGCCACCATGGGACTCTCCAAAAGTGGTTAATCGAAAAATATGTCCAAATGAGTTTCCAGCCATTTCTGCTTTTTTATGCGCCAATGGTTAATTGGCAAGCTTCTAATATCTTTCTAGCCTCAGCAAGTGTTGGCGCTTCCGCATAAGTTCTCAATACAGGTTCTGTACCAGAAGGTCGAATCATTAACCAACGGTTTTCATCAAAGAAATATTTAAATCCATCTAAATCTTCAACACGAGCTACTTGATATTTACCAAACATATTAAACGCTCGTTTTTTACATTGGTCAATAATCTTGCTCTTTAGCTGGTCATTGATATGCAAATCATTGCGTTCAAAAGCAAAAGGACCGACGATTTCATATACCTCCTGAATCAAGTCAGTTAAAGACTTTCCAGTTTTTGCCATATATTCCCATACAGTTAAACCCATCCAAATTCCATCACGTTCTGGAATATGCATTTTTAAGGCAATACCTCCAGATTCTTCTCCACCAAGCAGTACATCCTGTTCAGGATCTGCCATAAATACAGATATATATTTAAAACCAATAGGTACCTCAACATGTTCGAGACCATAATGATCACACATTTTTTTAATGCGTGGCGTAGACGAAAATCCTGTAACGACTTTACCTGTCAAACCTTTATATTTAACTAGATAATGAATCGTAAGCAGAATAATATGGTGCGAGTCAACAAAAACACCATTCTCATCATACAAACCAATACGATCAGCATCACCGTCCGTTGCAAGGCCACAATGAATTGTATCGTCATTTGCAATCAATTCAGAAAACTCCCTTAAGTTTTTATCAATTGGCTCTGGCGCTTGTCCTCTGAATGATGGATTATGGTCACAATGCAAGAAAGTCATATCCGGCAATAACCGTTTTAATACGTTTTGACCGGCACCATACATAGCGTCATAAGCCCAACCGAAGTCTGCATTTTTAATGAGCTCCAAATCGAAAACACTGCGTACGCGATTTAAATAAATTTCCTCTAAATCACGATATACAACCAACCCTTCTTTTTCAGCTGTTTTTAGCGAAATCATATCCAAATTGATGTCGTTATCAGCAGGAATAATGGATTGAATTTCATCCACCTGATCTGGCGCTAAAGGTCCACCAAAATGTCCCTTTAGTTTATAACCATTGTATGAAGGTGGATTATGGCTAGCGGTAATAACTACACCTAAAGATGCATTCATCTCTAAGGTCGCCAATGAAATCATCGGCGTAGAAACAAATCCTTTATCGGTCGTAAATACCTTAATTCCTTTATGCACAAAGATCTTCATGGCCGTTTCAACAAACATAGGTCCGCCAAAACGACAATCGTGACCGATTACCACACTCGGGTTTTCAAAATTACGTAATAACCATTCTGCAGTAGCTATACTTACGCGTGCAACGTTATCAACTGTATATTCTTTTGCGATGATAGCTCTCCAGCCATCGGTACCAAATTTAATTTTTGTCATTTCAAGTTCAATTCTATGCGGCAAATATACCCTTTTTAGGCTGATTCCATAAGGAAAATTGCATGAGGTTGCTTGAAATATTAACAAGTTATAGGTCGACGTTTCCAGATCATTCGATCCATGCAGGAAGATAGCCGTATTCGAGTTAAATTAAATTTTTGTTAAGAATTCCAAGGTATTGATATAATCTGCATAGTCAGTTAACTCTGGTGACTGCGCTTTACCAAAGGGGATATAATCTTTTCCGACAATAGCTTGAATCTCATCCTTGTACGCATTAAGATAGGTAGTAACATCTTCTTCCTTTTCGTAGCGCTTGTAATGCAACATCCCTATAGGTGAAGAGAGTTTCTCATCTTCCTTTAACAGCAGAAAACCATTATCTAGTAACTCTTCACGATTCATTAAATAAACGGCCTTATTGTAATCGTAATTATTGGCATATTTATTATGATTCATAATGTCTTGATAATCGAAAAAGCCTTCAAATAATCGACTCAAAATAAATTCCTTTGGAATTAAAACTTGTGTAACATTTCTACATCCTAATCCGAAGTAGGCAAATACATCTTTGCCCAACTCTTTGATTTCGTCCTTCGTTTCATCCCCTTTTAACACAGCAATAGAATGTCGATTTTTACGGATAATGTTCGGATAACGTCCAAAATACGATTCAAAATAATTGGCTGAATTATTGCTACCCGTCGCAATAACCGCATCAAAATCGGTCAGCTGCGCTTCTCGGATTTCAACCCAATTTTTGATTTCCGGATTAATAGCGATCATCAATTCGAACAAGGCAGGAAATAATTGTCTATCATCAGAGGAAAGTTTGATTAACCCCTTATTGCCACTCATGAAAACCGATAAAAAGTCATGGAAACCAACTAAGGGAATATTACCAGCCATAATAATAGCAACGTTCTTTGCATCGCCCTCTTTGGCATATGGGCCAGCCCATTCGGTTAATGATTTTTCATCTAACCATTTCGAAATTCCATCAAAAGCATCTCGAACGGCTGTTTCAGTAAACCAGCCATTGTGCACGTGCACTCGGCGCACCACATGCTGCATCTGATCATACTGCTCTTTTGTAATACCTATCTCATCAACAGACCATTCATTATCATTTGATAAATGATGCATAACCTTACCTAATTGCGCCATAAGCGCCGCTCTTTCAAACAATTTCATCTCTCAACCGTTATGTATTTGAATTTGTAAAATTGACTCTTTTTAACAACTTACTGTAGAAAGAACTAGTTTAAATTTCATGTTAAACTTCTATTTATTACAAATTCAATACTGTATATTTGCAAAAATAACGAATAGAAACAAACAGCAATGGCGATTATTATAACTGACGAATGTATCAATTGTGGGGCGTGTGAACCAGAGTGTCCAAACAACGCGATTTATGAAGGTGGTGCAGAATGGCGCTATTCAGACGGAACTTCTCTAACAGGAATGGTAACTCCACCTAATCAAGGTGAAACAGATGCTGATGCAGAAAATGAACCTGTAGATATGGATGTTTATTACATCGTACCAACTAAATGTACTGAATGTGTTGGCTTCCACGAGGAGCCTCAGTGTGCAGCGGTTTGTCCAGTAGATTGCTGCGTGGATGATGAGGATGTTCGTGAAACAGAAGAAGAGTTATTAGCCAAGAAAGACTTTATGCACCTGTAATATTTAGTGCTGCTTCGATTCTGACAATCTTCTGATCCATTGTTTTCTGCTGACATTAGGTCTATTTTAAGAATACTTTTCTAGCTTTTTCTTGACCTCTGCGTCCATTTAATTCACATATTTTTGGTATTTTCGGCGCATGGATACAGCCGATAGTCGCAAGAAAATAGAAGTTTGTTTTAGTCCTTATCTATTTCCACTCTTTAAAGACGAATTTGACATTATTGTAGTAATTGATGTACTTCGTGCAACTTCAGCTATTTGTGCAGCATTTCAAAACGGTGTAGAAGGATTGATTCCAGTTTCAACAATTGAAGAAGCAAGAGCATATCAAGAAAAGGGTTACCTTGTCGGAGCAGAGCGAAAGGGACAAATCGTTGAAGGGTTTGACTTTGGTAACTCACCTTACTCTTACCTTAAGCCAGAATTAAAAGGTCAAACAGTTGTATTGAGTACAACAAACGGAACGAAATCAATTCATATTGCCAAAGAAGCAGGACAGGTTGTCATTGGAGCATTGTCAAATTTAGATGTGCTTTGTCAATGGCTTGAAAAGCAAGATAAAAACATTCTTTGCCTCTGTTCAGGATGGCAAAATAAGTTCAATTTAGAAGATACAATTTGTGCTGGAGCAATATTAGATCATTTGCTAAGCTCAGGACAATTTCACTCTGAAGAGGATTCTTCAATTGCGGCTAAGTATCTTTATCTAAGTGCGAAGGATAATATCTTTGGGTATCTTAAGGCTTCATCTCATCGCAGACGCCTTAAAAATCTAAATCTTAACGAGGATATCAAATACTGTCTTACTCCTAATCAAGCGCCTGTTATTCCTGTCTTAAATGGGGATATTTTGGAGTTGGTTGATATCGAGGTGAAAGTGTAATTTTAATCTACCTTCCCGCCAACATATATATTACTAACACTTGTATCGCCAAGAACCTTTTCCGCATAACGCAGACTATCATTGAAGAAAGTTAGACTGTATAGCTTTTCTCCTGCTTGCCATTCATAAGGAAATGAAGGCTCAATAGAATCAATATGAATCAGATGTCCTAGAATGTAGACTTCTTTTTTCTCTTTATAGACTTCGATTAAATAACCTGGAGTGATTGTGTATTCATTCAATCCTCCATCTACCCACTTACGGATAGCTAGTTGACATTCATACTGACCTTTATAGGATTTAAATTCTTTACGGTCACAGCCAAAAAGTAATAACGTAAAAAATAGGATCGTTTTATATACAATGTGCATCACAATTGTATAACGCAATTGAAAGATAAAGTGTTGCTAAAAAAACAAAGGTTTTTAGAACTCACGCGGCACAACGCATCTGATATAAACAATTTCACCTAAACCACAAGTGCTTGCACCCGCTGATTCTTTATGCGAAATGAAGACTAAGTCTCCATCTTCAAACTTTTGAAAATCGCTTAAATTAGTCGCTTCTAGATAAGTACCATCATCCTCTAATTCGAACACAAGACCACATATATCTGAATCTGAAAAGTCACGGACGACTGCTTTCTCTGAACGAGAACAACCGTTATTCTTGTTGCATGCTGTTACACCTAAAGTAACTAGTGCAAAAAAAGCTAATACATATTTCGTTTTCATCTCCTACAATTTGCTGTAAATATACGAAAAAGGCAAATAAAGGTTACCATCCAATCTTAATTGTCCTAAAAGATGGTAACCTTCAGTATAATCTAACTATCTACTTTGTCTTCCTGTTTTACTCCAACCCATTGTCCTTTTGAGCGGGCATAAATTGAATGGTCATACATGGCCTCTACCACTATTCCCGGTAGATAAAACTTACCGAGGTAACTCGAATTCAATTGCACTTTAAAGGTCTTGGTCTGGTTTCTGTTCAAATCGAAGTATGTATACAAACGATCATCACGAATATCCTGATAAGTGAAATAGGCTGACTCATTCGAATTAAACTCATCCATGCGATTATTATGAATCTCCCATCCAGACGGAACGATATGACTCAACGCCAATTCGCGTAAATTACCTCTGGTTCCTGGATTACTGACTTTTATCTCCGCATAAAAATCTTGACCCTGTTCTAATTCATCAACACTGATGAGGCGATTTTTCATATCAAAATAACGAACAGCCATTTGGATATTACGAGCAGTTGCTTCTTCATTTCCACCAAGAGGCACCCCTTTCGTTATCAACCGCACATACAAGACTCCTTTGCCTCCATTTTCGACTTTAACGGATCTGCCATCCTCTCCTAAATCGAAATTAACTAAGTTGACTTCGGTATCTCGCTTACCTCGCTGACCATTCACCTCGAAATTAAACTTGAGATTTTCTTCAGCTTTATTTTTTCCTAAAAAGCGACTGACCGCCAATAAAGAATAAGCTGTCGTTTGGGTGTTCATCCAACGATCTTCATTCAATCGGTTCGCTATTTTTCTTGCCATTTCGGCACCAGCTGTTTTCATGTTTAATAAAACCACGGTCTCTAAAATCATGGCCTCATCTCTCACGTTTGAACCGAACGTATAAGACAACTCAACATATTCAGGAACAGTACGACTGACATTTTTCACCAAACCAAAAGCTGCTTCCCGTTGACCAGCTAATTTATAGGCTGCCGCCAGACGCCATTTTGCCGGTATAGACAAGTCCCCTCTTTCTCTCAATCTATTCATCAATCCTAACTCTGGTTTACCTGCTAAAGCCAATGTGTATAGACGGTAAGCCTGTGATAAATCATTGTATTGTGGACCATCTACATTTTGATTCGCTTTATTCCATGATTTCGCCTGCTTTTTCTGAAATTTTAACCAGCCATTTTTCATAGTTTTCGGTATGGAATACCCTTTCTTTTCGGCTTCAAGCAAAAAGTGGCCTGCATAATTAGTTCCCCATTCACTGCTATAACCACCACCTGGCCAATAAGCAAAACCTCCACCTGTTGTTTGGAATAATTTTATTCGATCGATCGCGTTGTTGATATTCTGTTGAATCGCCATCTTTTTAGAGGCATCCACATCCGTTAATTCATCCAAGAACAATTGTGGAAAAACAGAGGATGTTGTTTGCTCAATACAGCCGTGTGGATACTTAATCAAATAATCTAAACGTCTACCGAGATCGAGAGGTGGAAAGTTTGAAACCTCTAAATAAGCCTGATTCGTTCCACCTACACCAAAGTAATCTACGTTTGCAGAAAATGTCTCTCCGGCATTCAGCACTTTTTCAACCGTTTTTGTCTGTTCCATATTTGGCGTGCGAACATCCAATTCAATATCGTATTGAGCTTTATGTCCTCCACCCGTGGCAATAATACTCACTTTGGCTATTCCCGTTTCTTCTGCAACTCTTAAATCAAAATTGACAATCTTATCCCCTTGTTTTGAGAATTTGACACGTTTAGTTTGTGCTCCGTTAACCGCCAATAGATCATTTGTCTTAATCGTAACGGAGACATCATTAACACCTTTTTCCATCGCAAAGATATTTGCAGGAAGTGTCACTTGCTCTCCTGGTCCAAGTACCCTTGGTAACGTTCCAAGCACCATGAGTGGACTTCTAACCGGAACTGTTTTTTCGGCTTGGCCATAAGTACCTTCTTCACCTGCAACCACCATTACACGAACCGAACCAACATAATTTGGAACATCAATTTTATGCGTATTTGTTGATCCATCATATTCAAAAGGCCCGATAAATCGAACCATTGGTTCAAATCGATTTGCTTTTGCAGCTTTTTTGCCGGAGCCATCTTCGTCTCCACCAATAGCAAGAAGTTTATCTAATTCTTCGGCATAAGTGCCCAAGACATAATCATACATATCCCATGTTTTTACGCCTAATGCTTCTCGCGCATTAAAATGCGACCATGGATCTGGAGTTTTAAAATTGGTCAGGTCTAATAAACCTTCATCAACAATCGCCAGCGTATACGTCATCGGCTTTTTCGATTTTTCGCTGACCTTGATTTCAATATACGACTCTGGTCTCAAAACATCCGGCATACTTATAATCGGTTCAACATGCGTTTCAGGATCTTCGACATAAATCGGAACGACACCATACATTCGAATCGGCAGGTCATTTGTCACCGCTTTATAAGGCTGAAACAATGTAACATGAACGAAGACGTTCGGATCCATTTCACCAGTTGTCGGAAATGAAACAGTTGTTTCTCCTTTTTCCGTATCGACCCAAAACTTATCAATAATTTTTGTCCCACTTTCTAAACTAACCAGTGCTTTACCTGCATCTGGTGTCGGAATTGAAAGTGTCACCTCTTCTCCACGTATATATTTTTCTTTATCCGTTGCAAAACTTAGCATGGTTGCGTTTTCAGAATCTTTCCGGTTAGAACGGGCATAATAAGGCCAGTCCACATAGACTATTTTTCCTGTTGTGTGTCCTGATTCACGATCTTCAACTAAAACAAGGTATCTACCCCATTCCGGTTGATCTACCCGAAATTTAAAAGAAGCTTTGCCACTGTTGGTTTGCAATGTTTGGGTCTGAATTGGAACTGTTCCTGTTCGTGAGATATAACTTGCGACATCATTTTCATAGCTATCCCACCACCAGCGCCAAGAAAGCTTATACACCTGCACTTTCACCTCGCTGCTTACTGGTTTGCCCGTTTCACTTACGGTGACAATATCCATATAATGATTCTTGTCTGTCAATAGCGCTCCCCCATAAAGAGAACCTTCAGGTACACGCAATCCCGCATACTCAGAATAAGGTGAATACACGACCGAGGTCCTATCAATACTAAACTCTCCTCCTTTTTCGAATACTTTAGTTGTAAAATATGCTTTTAGCATTCCTGGTGCTGCATTGGTCAAGGAGATTCCATGATCAAATTTGACCTGACCAAACTCATCCAATCGACCTTCAAAAATGGTCTTACTCTCTGAGGTAAATCCTTTTATTGGATCATCGAAGACAAATCCATTGTATTTATCAAATTGCGTTCGTGTTGATTTTAAGTGGATATCCACTTTCGTTTTTAAATCACCTGCTGTGGCACCATGCAACCATTTTGATTTAAGTGTTACATTTCGACCCGTTTTATTTGATAAAATTTCATCTTCAAAACTCAAATCAACTTTTAATCGATTTGGTTTCACGCTTTCAACCTTGATGTTTTTATAGAATTTACGATTTCCGATGGTAATACGCGCGCTATAGTTACCCGTTATATCGTCTGGATGAGTTGCTGTTCTAAAATCATATAAACCATTAACAGAATGCGTAGCGATTTGCTCATCCACTAAGATACCCTTTGGATTAATAAATTCAAAAACAACTGGATGCGATTCCGGTAATAAATCCTCTTTATCCTCCAACATGAAAGAGATAAAAAGACTATCTCCAGGTCTCCACACACCACGTTCAGTATAAACAAATCCTTTTACACCATGTTGAACGGTCTCTCCAGATACATCGAATTTACTCATTGAAAGCGCATCACCATCCATCAGCTTTAAGTAACCGCGCTGTCCATTTTTTTCAGCAACAACTACAAATGGTTTACGATCAAGATGCGTAATGCTCATTCCGTCACCGTTTGTAGTCGCCTCACCTAAAAACTGTTGCTGATAATCATAAAACTTAATTGAAGCTCCTGAAAGCGGTTCAGTTGTATTTAAATCAGTTAAAACAATATGCATTTCTTTATCAGCACCCGCTTTCGCTATAACACCAATATCCGAGACCAATACATTACGCGACACCATCATATTGCGATAGAATGAATCCTTGCAAGGATCATCTCGCTCTGAATAACGATACTCATAATCGTAGTCATTATAATCATAATAGTAGTAACCTGATTCCCAATCATCCTCATTCCAAGGTTCATTGACCGAGGTGAAATTAAATTGTGTCATGGACTGATCTGTGCCTTCACCTAATTGACAATCGTATAAAGAGTATTCTTTACGAGCTGATATTTTCACCCGATAAATAGCTCCTGGATCCATTTCTACATATTTAGAAAGATCTACTGAAAAATTATTCCATTCATGCAAATCAAGTTCTCCCTCAGGATCAAGATCAATTCGTTCTTCATAAACCTCTCTTGACACCCGTCTCAATTGATAGGTTCCATCATAATTATTAACCTGCAAAAACTGGATAATATTGTCTTCGTAAATCTTGGAAATACTGACGTCTACAGCCGTTAGATTAACGGATTGAAAAGGGAAGTGGGCTTCTCCTGTTTTCGGTATAATATTTCCCTCCCCAATTAATTCAATATCTGGTGCAATGTCCTCAAAAAAGACATTAAAATGTCCTGCTTCGGAAAGTCGTGCTCCTTCATAATTTTGAACACCCTTGCTTATTTTCAGCACCTCATCGCCGACAATACGGTCTTCTGGATAAACTATGACAATTTGACCATCGGCTACAATTTTAACGTCATGATCTTTTAGATAAATAAGTCCTTCTAAAAACTGACCACTCTCAAGCGGATCAGAGAAATAAATCTTCACATATTGTTCGGGCGAATGGTTAACCTCATAATCTAAAACTACAAATTCATTAATGGATGGAATACGAATGGTTTTCTTCCCTCCTGATTCAATACCGACAGGTGCTCCAGACCAATTCAATTCAAGAGTTGAGCGTTGTTCTTTTCGTACAATATTCTCTACAATAAATCCATAAGTCGATTCATTCTCTCTGAAATAATTTATCTTAAGATTTTCGCCATCCTGTTTTGCCTCAATAATCCGACTGATATTTGCCGTATCTGTTAAACCGTTAAAATATAATTTACCGATCATTTTTTGCAATGAATTATCACTTTCATCATAGGTTTGAAAACGATCGATTTCTAAGCGAATGCTCTTTTTGCGGGTATGAAAATTAAAAGCAAAAACTTCCAGTTCCTCTTTCTCTGGTTCGACGATCTCTGAAATATCTACTTCAGCTTTATAACGAATACCAGATTCAAATGGCTCCGTTGGTTGAAAAGCTACCGTTCGGTCATCTATCCATTCCACTTCTCCAGCTGCTGCTGGTTCAAACGTAAACAGTCCTGACTGATTCGCCTCTCTTACTTCAGCCGAAATAGCCTCATTAAACTGTACCTTGATGGGATCATTAACTTTCACCGTCCCCCCCGTAAATGCTCCAATATACTGAGCGAATTCTGGATTAATTTGAACTTGATCTCCGGGTGTTGTCTCTGAAGATCCTGAACACCCGACAAAAAAGAGTGGTAAAGCAAGGAATAATAGCATTAATCGATTCATAGGTACGGTTTTAAGGTTCATGGATATTGAATATCAACGAACTGAGTTTATTGCAAAACAAATGTACGATCTGAGATTGGATAAAACAATGATCAGGATCATAAAGGAATAGTTGACTTATTATCCGTAAAAGCAAATTGATTATTTGGTTTTAGCCATGATATGATTCGATCCCGTCTTCAGTAATGACATAAGTCCTTCTATGTCCCGCTTTTCTGGAAAAAATCACGTCAAACTGAATATTCTCGTCAACGTCCATTTTTAACAAAATAAAGTCTTTATGTTGCGGGGCAGAAAGGTCTGCTTTACAGTGGGGACAGTAGAATGAAACGATCTCTCCTTCATTAAATTCGGTTTTGGGTTCATGTTTAAAAGTGTAATCCCCTACTCCAACAGAAAGTTGGATTACACCTTTATCTCGATTGGCGCGTTCTGTATTCAAAGTAATCACCTTGCTATTATTAAGTTCAGCGCGGCATTGCGGGCATGAAAAACTATATTGACCTAAATTCATGAAGATGGATTTGTGAAAAAGATACGTCAAAATCTTGGGATTAGCAATAATCTAAAAACAAGGATAGTGTTAAATGATGACTTCACTTTCCCTTACTTCACTCATATATTTCCCTCCTGGATAAGGGTCGTTATAATCGAAATTTAACCAGACAAAGCCCTTATTGTCCACATAATAATAGACCGACTTTCCTTTTGATTCCTCGACGAAGTAAACATTTTTGATCAAGTAGGCCACTGATTCTAAATCTTTCACATCTCCGAATTTGACCTCCGGATACATATGCCCAATCTCCCGATCTCCTTGCTTCACAACAGTACGCACTAATCTGACTTCTCCGCCAATAGACTTTATACATGCTGCCATCATAATTGAATAATCATCACAATCACCTTTGAACTTGCCATCATCGTTCAATTGCTTAATTGTATTACTGGCTGAAGAATAATAGTCCTCATCGATTGGGTCATAAACATAGGTCCAGTTTGAATAGATTTCTTTAAAAATACTAAAACACTGCACCCATTTTCGATTTGTCGAAAGGTGAGCATCATCTTGGAAATGTTTAACAGCAACGCTTGTTGCATAATTTCGCACATCTGGCTCTTTATAATCTATTGATACTCTTAATTCTTTTTCTTTTCTGAAAAAAGTTTCGTGCTCTTCAAATTTTTGTCTTAATGAACTTTGAGAAATATTATACAGGAACTCAGAGTAA
>Ga0181553_10001467_pt1 | contig 20844 bp, 40 predicted proteins | sample 011ome_17_FD_133753 | JGI IMG/M metagenome (GOLD analysis project Ga0181553, IMG submission 133753) | Coastal salt marsh microbial communities from the Groves Creek Marsh, Skidaway Island, Georgia - 011502XT metaG (megahit assembly) | ecosystem: Environmental > Aquatic > Marine > Intertidal...
TCTGCTAGTTCTTCTACTAATTCTAATTTTGTTATCGGTTTTTCACCTGTTTTCGTAGTATACTCGGTTTTCTTGTATACACCTTCTCTACTTAGTTTACCTATGATAGATTTTATACTTTTATTCATTACTTCTGCTAGATTTTCTACTGTTTCTCTAGTTGGTTGTTCTGTATATTGTTCTACCATTTCTTTTACTTGTTGTTCTGTATAGTTTACAGCCATAGGTTATCCTCCCACTTTTGAACCTTGAGTTTTACTTGAATCTGACTTGTTCCCCATTCTTCAGCAGCAACTCTTATTGCTTCTTCTTTGCCATACTGGGTTTGCCAAGCATAGAACTCTAACTCTTTTTCTTCATCAGATGTAGACATGTTTAGGTTTCCTCTTATCTGCACAATGTCTTTCCCATTCACGAATTAATTCGTCACCTCTTAGTCTTTCACCAAAATATATCGTTTCACCACTATCTAGTGTTCTTTTGATTAATCCACCATTGTATTCTATATCCATCACTGATTTACCATCTGCTGTATCTTCAGGTCTATCATCATACCACATCGAATTTAAACTATGTGCATGTAGTGCTTTAACGCCTCTAGACCATTCTTCTGCTTCTATGAGTCGTCTTTGCCTTTCTACTTTATCGTCATACTGTCCCATTACATGCACCACCTTAATTCTTCTGTTTCAAAGAAATTATATACCATTTCATCTACTGCTTCACTAGGAACTATACCTGTGTCTTTGTATTCTTCAAACCACTCAAAGTCATCATCAGATACATCACAACCTAGTTCTTCTTCTAGTAGCGCATTGAGTTCGTTACCATCAAGGTAGTTTTCATCATGAGCAACATAATACTCATCATCTTTGTATGATTCAAAGGTATCAACTCCAATAAAGTTTCTAAACTCATCTTCATAAGTCATTTTTGCAGTTAGTTCAACATTGAACTTATTACTTGCAAACTCTATTAAACTAACTACCATTTGGTATGGTGTAGACCATGCACTATAACCACTGATACATGGGTGTTCCCATTCATCAATATTACACCACTTAGCACCAATCTCTCTACAATACCAGTTGTAAGAGTCCTCTAACCAACCATCTTTGTCATATTCTCTAGGAACATTACTCATAAAAGGTTGCTCATGCACTTCTACTAACTCTTTAAACTTTATAGGTGGTTCTCCCTCTTGCCAGTGTGGTCTTTCGTGTTCTTCACTTTTGAATAAACACTCCCACTGTTCCTCAGTTAAACCCTCTACATTAATACTAAAATAAACATGATTTGCCATTATATATCCCCCTGTTCACGCACTTCACTTCTTATTACTTCAAAACCATTAGGATATCGTTTTTCTAGTTTCCTAATGTTTTCTTCCATTACTTCATCAGGGGTAAAACCTAATGCTTTACAACCCTGCACCCAATACCAGAGAACATCACCTAGTTCTCTTTTCATGTGGAAAATCTCTTCGTTTGAGAACTTACTATCTGCTTGAAATACTTTCTTTTTAACTACTTCAGCAAACTCTCCACTTTCTGCCATCATTCCTATCAAGGCAGTCATCAATCTTGCCATATCTATTTCTTGGTCTATGACTTCACCATTGCGTGTAGTGTAAGTTCCTCTTAGATATTCTACTCTATCACACATTTTGGTCGTATCTTTACTTGTTTCGGATGTGCACTGGTCTACAAACCTTGCGTAATCGTTGATTTTACTCACGCTACACCTCCCGAAATGTCTGATATAAACTTCTCTAACTTGTTTATATCTTTGATTTTAAACTTGTTTTCTAGTAGTAAGTCCTTGCTACTGATAACTCTACCATCTTCTAACTCCACATCCATGTGTGCCACACAATTTCTTGCTGGACAATCCCAATGTTCCCACTTAGGTTGGGTGTTTTCTGGATATCGAATTGCCACTATGGTGCTACCATTTGCCTTCATTCCTACTCTATAATGCTTACTTGCCAATGTCTTTCACTTCTCCTTTAGGTATCACTTGGTATGCACCCTTGTTGTAAGCAATCGATACCGTGTATTGCTTACTGATGTCTGCTTTATATGAGTTATCCTCAGGCACAGTATATTCTCCAACTGGTGCACTTGGATAGTTTTCCTCATCTCTTTTGAACTGTTTCTTTGCGACTTTTTTGAAATTAGGTGTCGCTTTCTTACTTTTGTATAGATTTCCTACTTTACGCTTACGACCATATTGGTCATACATCATACTGCCTTTAATCACTTTTGTCTTCTCCTATATGCTGTAATTCACACAGTCGATTCAACAACATTTCATACTCTGCTGTTAAATCAACTATGTGTTCGTTAAGTGCCTCGAGGTCATCAAGGCACATCTTTATCTCCTCTTCCTGAAGTGCTAAGTCTTGAACTATCCTTGCCTTTTCAGTGCGATGCATGGGAAACAGAATTAGTTTACCCACGCCAGTCATTCCTGTCATTGAAATACATATATACTAGGAACATTGCTACTAATAGTATTACTGTTAAGTCCATAATGCCCCCAATATAATTGTAATCAATACTGTCCAACCGAACAGTAAGAGAAACCACTCTATAGAGTCACCACTGTCGAATGGTTCCCAAATTAAGTCTAGTAATTTTTTCACTTACCTTGCCCCCTGTATTTTTTATATGAACGCTTCTTGTGTTTGTTCATATTGATACTGAAAGTGCCTCTGCCGTTGCCCTGTGATGTTTTCTTCACATGAGGCACATGATTACTTCCCCACGCTTTTGCCATTATGCACTCTCCTTAGATACCCATTGTACCTTGATGCCTCGTCTAGCGAGTTCGTTTAGACACTTTTGTCTTTGTTTCGGTTTTACACTAGATTTGTTTATCTCAGCGAATAACTCCTCTTTAGGTGTATTTTTAAGATAGAAGTGCTGCACTGGTAGTTTAGAAGCAGGAACTCCTCTCTTGTAAACTTTTTGTGATGGTTTGAATTTTGCTGGCATTGTGCCACCTCCTGTTAATAAATTGTTAAAGTTAAAGTGTGGAGTCTATCTCATCCTCCACTGCCCATTCTCCGTTTGGGGACGCCACACTCATTCAAGTAGGAAAATGTGGTTTCCTTTTTCTTTTGATACATATATTATACTAAATTTTGACAGACTTGTCAAGAACTATTTTGAATTAACATAAGAAATTTTGATGTTAAGGTTTCTGAAGCAAAAAAAGAGGGAACTGGTGTGTTCCCTCGAAAAAACTGTCTGTTTTTTACTTGATGTCGCCATCTACAGAGTGCACTCTGTGTGACTGGGCACTTTATACAGATGGGTGTGTTTATGCGCTACCTTGCTGTTAAGTGCCTTCTTGGTAGATTATAAGCATCGCTTCCTCTACCTCAATCATGGTGGAAGTGGTCATTGGCGTCAACCTAGCACTTCCTCCCACTCGTGTGTGCCGTTCTTATGGTAGTTCACACACTATTCCTTATGCTACTTGCTTCTTTCAACCTATGCTCTCATTACTTGGTGGCGTGGGACTTGCCCTACTACTTGCACACTGAAGTCTAATTGATAGTGTTTCACGCTAAGGTGCCTACTTTGACAGGTAAACCATGAATCGCCGTAGGTCTATGCTCTCGTTACATTGCACGGATATTGCTCTTTATGTGGAACGCCTCGACTGGTCGGTAATCTAAAACTACGCGCAGTATGCTGGTGGACTCACAAAGCGTGGTTATCTCACACTCCCTGATTGTTTAGTCATAATCTGGTGTCAATTACTGCAGATTTACTGTTTGCACTTCTGTAATACTGCTAATCCCGAAGGTCTTATAGTGCCGACACACTACTTGAGGGACGACTCCACTACTCTGCTTACCGCCCTCTGTCAATGTCCGAAGACAAATTACAAGGGACTTACTGATAAGGGTAGTTGCCACACTCTTTTACCGACAAGTCAATCGGATATACACTCACTTTTGTTTCCGCAAAATATCTCTGTATACGAGTATCAAAAACCGCACATCTATCTCATTAACGCGTCCTGTAGATGCAGTACAGCATACGGCAATATTTTATGTGATGCCTCACTTGGCGACTCCTTTTCTAGGCGAGTGCCACTCCGTAATACAACCTTTTTGGCGTTGCATCTTCCAATGTTTTTGTTTGTTTTCAAAATATAGATATATTATACTAACTTTGAAACCATTTGTCAAGAAGAATTTTACATTATTTTCTTGAAGGTGGGGTTGTGTTGCTACCATCAAATTGGTCTGTTATCACAACCCCTGCGGGTTTCTAGCACACTGTCGAGACAGTAATGGTGCTTTGTTTTCCCGTTTTTCTTTTTTCTCAAAATATATGTATATTATACTAACTTTTGAGGGTTTTGTCAAGAAGAAATTCGATTTATTTTCTACTTGCGTCGCTTTGAGAAGGGCAGAGATACTTTACAGGTCAGGACTCGAACCTGCTACTTTCCCATTGGATGTGCTTCCGTAGACACTTCTGTAAAGTAGATACCCTTTTCAAAACGGATTACTTAGGGTAATCACTCCTTGACAATTATTGTGAGATTGCGTCAACCAATCTTTGTAGGTCTTGCTTTCCTGCTTTGACAAGTGTAGGAAGTTCGATTCCAAAGTGTTCTGAGATTTGTGCTACAAGTTCTGCCTTTGCAACTACTGGTTCGCCAGATTTAGTTGTTCTAGGTTGTGCTTGGTAAACTCCTTCTCTAGACAGTTTGGCAATGATACTCCTAGTTGTTTTGCCTAAAGTCTCTGCTAGACTATCTACTGTTTCCCTTGTAGGGGTTTCTGTGTAAGCAGTAGTCATCATTTTGACTTGCTCATCTGTATAATTTTTTGCTGTTGCCATCTTTCTTTTTCTCCCAATTAAAAGTATATTATATCCGATTTTCCATATATTGTCAAGAACTTTGTCTGAAAACTTTAATGTTTGTTTTTTCACTTTGTCCTCCTTTTTCAATATGTGTATATTATACGCGCATTGAGTCCTTGTGTCAACAATAAATGCGAATTATTTGTAAAACATCGCATCGGAACTTCGGGGGGCGGGACGCGAAACCACCGACCTTCGCCGCAAATCCTCGCCAAAAACGCAAATTTCCCAAAATTTCTCTTGACACCCGCGCAAATTCGTGCTAAAATATAAATAAGTCTTATTATAGACTAGCCGCAGCGCACATCGCTTTGACACTTCGTTTTTGTACTTTTTAGCATCGTTTCGGTACTGCACTGTCGGCGCAATGGCTTTTTGCGGGTGTTGCATCGCCCCTGTTTATGCGGGTTTGCGGCTGCTCTGCGGAGACTTGCCTTGTGAAAAAAGATTGAAGAAATTGTAAAAAGTTCTTGACCCCGCTATCGATGTGTGGTATAATCGGCGCGATTTGCTGTGGATAACCTGTGGATAAAAAAGATTAAATAAATTCGCTGTGGGTGTTGACATACCCGCCCAAAGTGCTTATAATAATACCATATTGTCAAGGAGGAAAAAATGCAAAAAGAGAAAAAAGTCGCAAAAACCAAAGCAGTTTTGGTCAAAGAATTAGAGCAAGTTGTCAAAGTCGACAAAGGTTTCCTAAATTCGCTTGAAAGAGCAAATGCAGAAACAATCAAAAGATTAATCGACATCTGTTCCTAAGTAGAACCCGCTTCGGCGGGTTTTATTTTTTTGAAAAAAGTTCTTGACAAGAGCGGCAAAGTGTGCTACAATAATAGGGTGGGGGGCGGGATATGCTCGTGGCGCTGCGCAGAGACATGTGGATAACCTGTGGATAAGTCGCTCCTTGACAGAAAGACTTATATCGTTTCGGTACTGCACTGCTCGGCGCCTGCGGCTTCATCAAATCGTTTCGATACTGCACTGCTCGGCGCGCTTCGCGCGCCTAAATGCGAATGAGAATCATTCTCATTTACAAGGCAAAAGAAAAATCCCACCTTTCGGCGAGATTCCCCGTTTTATATATAATGAAGAAATATGAAGTAAATATTAAAAGTGCCTTGAGGTGTCCAGCAATCGTTGATATAATCTCGGTATGAGTCCACCTCTCGGCGTATCGATTGTGAGTTCATTCTCGGTATGGATTCTCGGAAAGGTCGATAAATCGGTTCTATCCTTCGAATCGTTGGAGGTGGTCGGAAGTTCTGCCGTTTTCCTTGCTCTCAGTCGGTTGCCCTTTCGGAGGTCGGAGAGTTGGTTTCCTTCTCGGTTATTTCCCTCTCAATCAATATAAATATTATCGGTTATTTTTCCCCTTTGGTCAAGTCTTTTTTCAAAATAATTTGAAATTAATTATTTAAAATTTTCTTGACTTTTTTGGCGTTTCGTGTTATTGGGGTTAGAAGTTCGTGCGTGGTTTAAAATTTGTTCGCTTCGCTTTATCTAAACTTGTTTAGATAAACAAATTTTAAACCATGTTTCCGTTTTTGTCAAATTTTGTGTCAAGATTTTTTGAGGATTTTTTTACAGGATTTTGGGGTAAAAGTCAAGTCGTTTTCGAAATAAAAAAAGGGGCAATTTCTTGCCCCCTAATGTCGCCCCCTTAGTGCAATCTGAAATGCTGATTCCATTCTCTAGCGTTGCAAACAATCGCCCCCATGTCGGAAAGTTGGGCTAGGTTAGAATCATTATCATCATAGAAATATTTAACAATCTTATTAAATGGCTTTAGATTAAAAAACGGATTTAAAAGATTTCTCTTTAATTTCCAATCGGTCATATTTTCCCCAATAGGTCTTGATTTAACATAGTCATAATAAATCCCCATTGAGTGGATATATTCCCAATCCCATTTGGTAAGTTCCCTTGCTGTGCAAAGAATGATGATGTCGCCATTCTTATAATCGTTGACAAGTTGCCAATACATAGGAAGTAAATCATCATTAAAGATGTTCTCTTTAGTGTTGTTAGCTTTCCAATGTTCAAGGTCTAGTTTTCCATTTTGATCCATTTTTGCTCGGTGGCTAGAATCTATAATCGTTCCGTCTAAGTCATAGATTCTAATTTTAGGAAACGGATTAAATAACCTATCAACAAATTTAGTTTTAGTTTTCATCATGCCCCCCAAATATAATGCCTTGCAATATTTGTTGCTTGAGCAATAAACATAACAATAGTTAAAAACATGAGCTTTCTTTTTTCTTGAGACCATGCAACCCAATATATGCAAAGATTCCCAACAAAAATAAAAAACCATGCAAATTCAAAGGGCAAGGGCAATAGCCCTTGAATCCCTATAGCGATACAGAAAGTTGAAAGCGTGAAAACCATATTCTGAATTTGTCTTAGCTTTTGTTCGGCTAGAGTTTCAATTTTCATTTTGCCCCCTTTCCCTTTATTCTTGTTTCTGAAATGTGCTTATTCATTCTATGCCATTCCTTATCAAAAAGAATTGCTTTGTGCCATTCTTCCTTGCTAGTGAATCCATGCTTTTTAAAGTCTGGAATCTCTTTATCTAGTTTTTTGAGTGTGTCGCTCTTTTCGTTAAATTCTAATTCTAATTGTTTTGCCATAGTTCCCCCTTATAGTGGCATTTCCATTTGTAAGGCTTGTTGCTTTACATTTGGCTTTTTAGTTTTCTTAGTTGCTTTTGCTTTCCCTAGTCTTAGCTGTCTTTTCTTAGTAGCTGAATAGCCCTTTTTCAAGTGTTGCCAAGATGGTGTTTTAACATTATTAACAAATTCAGCTTTTATAATTCTTTTCCATTTGCCCCAAAAGTGAGCGAATAGCTGAAATTCTAAAAGCGAATCTCTTAATGCTGTATGCTGTTCTTGATACCATAAATCACGATTAATATATCTCATGCAAGATTGAGCCGAATAAGACGGATTCCCTTTCTCGGTAGTCATCTGATTCTTTTCTTCTTCAGTCAAATTATTAACCCAATTCAAATAATTGCGATTCATAAAAAGAGTTGCCCCTATATCCATTAAACAAACATAATCAACATTTCTAGGTAAAAAGAAAGTCTTATCCGTGAGTTGTTGATGTGTTTTTCTAATGGTGGCAATCTCGCTTGAATCCGTGCCAATATCAAAATTAAAATTATAAGATGTAAGATATTGAACATTCATAGCGTGTAAATAGTCTTGCCATTCCTTGATAATATCTTTCCATTTTTTAACCTTATGTGGATTATTGATAGCATCTTTTAATGCTCTTGCCATAGATTTATTATAGCCGAAGTTATGTCCCTCTTTATTCTGATGTAGAAATAAAGATAAATCTTCAATAACTTCTTTTACATAGTAATCCATTTTAACAACATTAAAAGAGTTCTCTTGCTCTATATCTCCGAAAGTTGCCCCAAAGTGATATACCATTCTAGGCGTTTCATTGATAAAAGTAGTTTCAGTATCTACGACACATACAATAGTATGTGCCGTATTCGTTCTAGGCGACATTAATTTGCCCCCTTATAATCAGCATTAACTTTTAATGCTTTTGCGATATTGGAAATATCAACCTTAGTTGCTCTCTCCAATGCTGGAAGATTTAAGCTAGTTTGCTCAGTAATGATTTTAACCATTTGAGATTTAGTTAAATCTTCATAATATTTAGGCTTTTTATTTTCCATAATATTTCCTTTTGTTGTAGTGGCTTTAGTAAGGGTAGCCACAATTAACCCTGTTGAAGTTTTTGCTTGAGTGAGCGTATCAATCCATTATATTTATTGATAGCCTTTTCAAAGTCTTTATATTCTTTTCCTATTGCTTTAGTAAGTTTAACATTTCTATTTGCTTTCCTAAATAGGTCTAGTTTTTGCTTAACCTCTAGCCTTTCTTGTTCGGCTTGATGTTTCGCTTTCAGTAAGTGCATATATAATTTATCGTGCATAGTGTTTAATCTCCTTAGTAATTAACATATAAAAAGTATAAAACATTTATAGAAAGTTTGCAAAACATTTAAAAAAAGTTGCCGAAAAAAGTTGACACAAAATTTGACATTTTCGCAAAAATCGTGTATGAGAATCGCCTAAAATTTCTTGACACAAAAGTTGACATTTTCTCGTGCGTGGTTTAAAATTTGTTTATCAAACAAAGTTTGATTAACCCGAAGGGTAAACAAATTTTAAACCATGTTCAAGTTTTTAATTTAAAAAAAAGTTGAACAAAATTTAAAAAGGAGTTATAATAGAATTATGAAAATGGAAAATATGACAAAGCAACAATTAATCGACAGCATTAACAAAGCTGAAAAATTAATTAATAATAAAAAGTGGATTAAATCTCAGTCAAAATTTTGGGTTGGGGTTTATGTTGTTCATCTTGCTAAGTTAAGGCAAGAATTAAAAGGGAGAAAATAAATATGAAAAGATATAGTAAATTAAAAAGAAATGAGCCTGATTATTTATTAAGCTGTTTCTTTGGTGGGGTGGCTGTCTTAGTTGCAGTTGCATTATTTACATTAATGTATCATGGGGTATTATAATGGAAAGGTATAGAGTAGAATTATCTTTAAATATTTGGTGTGATGATGACGACCAAGCAAGGCAAATCGCACAGAACATATGCGACGAGCAAAAGCAAAGATTTGATAATCGTTGCCAAGTGGTGAGCCTTCAAGAGTCGCCCTTTGGCTCATTACACGAAAGGCAGTTAGAATTATTCTAGCATATAGGGGGGTTAGTTGACTACCTAACCACCCACGCTCTGGACACCCCCACGCGTACGACTTTTGAAAAATTTGCGAACCGTAAAAAGACGCGAAACTTTGCATCATAATGATGCTCACATAAATACTTCTTGACACGAGGATTAAAATTTGGTATAATTCAAGTATGAAAAATGAAATTGTAACCAAGATGAGTCCAGAGGGTCTAGAAATAGCTAATAACTATTTAGAACTCGGGAATATACAAGCCGTATGCCTTCGCATGAAATTAGACGAAAATACCGTTCAAGAATATTTAGGGAAACGGGAAATTAAAGCATACATAGATCAAGTGTACTTAGATACAGGTTACAGGAATCGCTTTAAGTTAGCGAATACACTTGATGATATAATTGAAAGAAAACTAGAAGAAGCAGACGAAAGTCAAATTTATACTAACAAAGACCTAGCGGATTTATTACAAATGGCACACAAGATGCGCATGGATGAAATCAAAGCTATGGCAGAGCTAGAAAAAGCAAAAACAGCTAATGTCAAAAATCAGACAAACGTACAGATCAACGAACTCCCATTTGGGCAAGGTAACTATGGAAAACTTATGGAGAAGTTGTTGAAATAAATGTACGCATATATGAGGGACGAAGAAATGCAAGAGCTTAGCACATATTGGAATGAAGGCCTTAGAGCCGACACAGTATTAAAAGAAGGGCACTACGGTGCCAGATTCTATGACAAACATGGAGTCATAATTAAAACAGAATTTTATAAAGGACATAGCGAAAGCTACGCAGAAGATGCAGCCGAGAACTATGTATTTGGAATAAAAAAGATTGGCATACAGTAAAGAGGTAGTGGACAGATTTGAGCAAGTACTCAATTCACCTAAGCAATTTAGTGTGGGGCGTTTTGACCCTACAGACCCTACTGTAGCAACTGGAATGACTGGAGCACCCGCATGTGGTGATGTCATGAAATTACAACTAAAGATAGACCCAGGCAATAATAGAATTGTCGATGTTAAATTTAAAACATATGGATGTGGGTCAGCAATCGCGTCTTCCACAATGTTTGTAGAAATGTTGAAAGGAAAGACAATAGAAGAAGCTAAGTTAATTAAAGATAAAGATATAGCGGAGGCCTTAAAGTTACCCCCTATAAAATTGCATTGTTCAGTTCTAGCAGAAGATAGTATAAGTAAAGCTATTCAAGACTGGGAGAATAAATGTTCAGAAAAATTCATAAATTCATGAAAGCAGGAAGATTAACTAAAGTTATAAAGCTTTTCATAAAATGATCGAGGTAACAAATGAGGCGTATACTAGACTTATACAGAAAGCGAGCCAACAGGAGAACTTTGTTTTTCGACTTGGTATTACTGGGGGCGGCTGCGGTGGTATGGAGTATACTTTTGATTATTGTAATCAAACTTATACAAGTGATTTGGTACTGGATTGGGGGCGTATAAAATTTAGAATCGACCCTGAATCTGCGCCTTATTTGGAAGGCATGACCTTAGATTGGAAAACAAATGGACTTAATGAACAATTTACATTCGACAACCCAAAAGAAACATACAGATGTGGATGCGGAGTTAGCATCGGCTTCTGAAGACGCAGCAACTGCTATGCAGAAGAAAGCATTGCAGATTGTTAATTTAGCACCTTCAGAAAGTATAGTAGAAAAGTTAACAGAAATGCATCCAATGAAGCAGATTACATATGCTTCAGTAATTCAAGTCACGGTGCTGTTCGGCATGTTTGGTTGCATGGCAATCAACCAAGAGATAATTAAATACTTATGAGAACATTCTTTAAATACTGGATACTACCTTGGAGTTACCCATGGAGGAGCTAGGAGTATTTGATGTCATTGGACAGGTAGGAGCGCCTATCGCTGCTGCACTGTTTATGGGTGGTTTTATATTTCTCATCATTCGCAAGATTATGGATGATGTAGTTGGAGATACAGAAGAAGTTAGAGGTATCTCAAAGATGCTTATTACTCGAATCAAAGTTATGAATAACGATATGATTAAAATTGATATGAGTGTAAGTTCTGCACTTGGTCTTACACCAGACTTAGATAAGATAGCAAGAGCAGAAAATTTCGTGGAATCTGGGAGTATTGATGCAAGACGTGATTGATGCAATACAACAGTTCGGATTCCCCATTGTAGCAATGGTTGGACTTGGATATTTCGTATACTTTGTTTGGACTACTGTTACAGAAAAGATAGACCCTGCAATCGAAGAAATGAAAATAACAATCTTACAGTTAATAGACCAAATAAGAATGTTAGATAATGACATGATTCGACTGCAAAAGAAACTGGACACAGTTTTACAATTGAAAGAAAATGAGAAGAAAAGATACGAAAAGTAGAAAACTACTTAGTGGAGTTTTAGCACTCGCACTACTTATTGTCGCCTTTCTATTTTTCACTAACAAAATTGAGGCGGACGAAATTAAATTTGGATTTAAGAATCCTTCATTCAGTGGTGTAGGTACATCTAGCCACTATCTTACTATTGACTCACAAGAAATGTCAAGAAAAGACGCACTAAAAGCGGAAATTAAAGCACTCAAAGATGAAGCTGAAAGAGAGGCTGAGAATAGCACTCTGGCAAGATTTATAAAGAACTTTGAGAGTAGAGTATATGCACAGTTATCTCGACAGCTGGTAGACCAGTTATTTGGAGAGAATCCTGCAGAAGAAGGTTCATTTGAATTATTCGATAATCTGATTACATGGACATCAGATGGAATATCAATAACTATGACCATATTTAATGAGACAACAGGTGAGACAACTACTATTACTATCCCTATTGGCGACTTTGGTTTCTAGTTGTGCAAACTGGACACATTATGAATATGTGTCTCCTTGTATATTTAATCCAGACGAAGACTATAAAGATTTAGCGACCATTGTAGGAAAAGCGCAATGCTTTTCTGGGGACGCTATTATCGAACAACCAGTCACAAAAGCAATTCAAAATGTTCCACAACCATCACGATATCCTGTCGTGGCGGTATACTCATTTAGCGATTTAACAGGACAACGAAAGAGTGTCGATGGTATAGCTAGTTTCAGTACTGCTGTTACTATGGCTCCCGAAGCATATCTAATAAGAGCACTCAAACAGTCTGGCTTTTTCAAAGTTGTAGAAAGAAGTGGTCTTGACCATTTAACTAAAGAAAGACAACTAATTAGACAGACAAGACAAAGTTTTAATGATGACGATGAGCAACTTCCACTACTGTTCGCTGGTCTTATCATTGAAGGGGGTATAGTGGATTATAACACTAATTTATTAACAGGAGGTATGGGTGCTAGATATCTTGGCATTGGTAACTCCAAGCAATACCGTGAGGACACTGTAGTGGTCTCATTAAGGCTAGTTTCTGTGAGTACAGGAGAGATCTTAATGGAAATCCTTACGTCAAAGAAAATACTCTCTGTCGGAGTATCAAATGACTTTTTCAGATTTATAGCAGAAGGCACAGAACTCGTAGAGTTTGAAAGTGGTAATGCAATGAATGAAAGCAAATCTATAGCTGTACAAGCAGCAATGGAAACTGCAGTAGTACAGTTGATAAAAGACGGCAAAGAGAAAGGGTACTGGAAGTACTGGGGAGAGAAGTAATGAGAATATTACTCTTATTATTATCCTTTGGCCTTATGGCAGATAATGAAATCTATATTGACCAAACTGGTAACAATGTTGCCATAGACTTAGAACAGCTTGGCTCTAGCAATATTATTGGTGGAGACGATGCAATCGCTGGGACTATGACAAAAGCTATCTTAAATGGTGGCTCTATGACATTGGATATCAACCAGATTGGTTCTACAAATAAGTTTCTTACTGATGGTATAATAGGTGAAAACTTTACTGGCTTCTTCGAGTTTGACGGAGATTCAAATACATTCGAGTTTTCTATGGATACTACAGGATTAAACACAGTTGACTTTGCTGACATCAATGTAGATGTTACTGGTAGCACCAACACTTTTGATTGGGATATCGGTGAGAATGCAGGGGCAAGTTATCTGGACTTAGATTTGATACTAGACGGAGATGATAACAATTTAACTTTTGATATAGACTCTGACTATTATACTGCTTATATGGACATCTTAGGGGATGATAATACAATGAACTTAACCAAAACTGGTTATGGAGCTTCATCAAGTGATGCAGGTTATTTCTACTTAGATTTAGGTGGAAGTGACAATACGTTGACAATCAAACAACAGTCAACACTAGCACTTGATTGGCTAAAAATAGAAAGTGATGCGTCAAACAGTAACATTTGTGTTATTCAGTCTGATGGTGGTACAACCACTTCTTGCTGATATAGGCGAAATCACAGAACTACGTGGGCAAGGTGCTGTCATTCGTGATGACACCTTTCCTGCAACTTTAGAACAAGACATTCAACAAATGGATGATGTACGAACAGCTAATGGGCGACTCGGTATCACATTCATAGATGATAGTCAAGTTCGACTCACAGAGCATAGTAAACTTGTCATAGACGAAGTAATCTTTGACCCAAACCCAAGTAAGTCAAAGATGAAAATGCAATTTGCAAGTGGAACTGCTCGATTTATTACTGGTAAGATAGGACAGATAAATAAACAAAATATCAACATCAGTACACCAACAGCACAAATCGCAATTCGAGGAACAGATTTTACTGTTACCGTTGATGAGTTCGGTAAGTCTTTGGTGATACTCTTACCTGATGCAAACGGACTGCCCTCTGGCGAGATTGTAGTAGCAACTGCTTTAGGACAGGTAATATTAAATAAACCGTATCAATCTACTGTTACAACTGTATGGGAACAGAGTCCTACTAAACCTGTTATCCTCGACTTAACACTAGATCTGATAGACAATCTTTTGATTGTATCACCACCAAAGAAAAATGAAGAACTTGAACAAACTGAGGGATCGTCTGGAAGTAGCGACTCTAGTACTAATATTCTCGATATCGACTATCTCGCTTACGACGGGCTCGATGTAGATTTATTAGAAGTAGAAGAAGATTTTCGGGAACTCGACATAGATTACCTAGGAACAAACTTCCTAGAAGATTTACTGGAAGTAATAGAATCAGTAGATGAACTAGACAATAATGAACTTGCGTCAGTTGGAATAGCACCAGTAGATATAAGAGGTACTACATTCGGCCAAGACGCAAGTACACAGATAACAACTTTTGGAGATGCAGAGTTTTTAACTATAATGCGCCAAGTAAATCAGAGCGTAAGATTAGATATAAATGGACAAACTGGATATAACATCATACTCGAACAAGATGGCAAAAGCTATAATGTTGTCATTGGCAACGGTTCCGATGTTACTATCAGCATCCGTCAATCTTCAGGTTGATATACCTTGGGATTATGAACAGATAAAAGCTGACAGTAAACTACTAGCACAAGAAAAAGAAGACTTCGGCATATATTTAGAGTGGAAAGATGAAAGTACTGCCTTTCAGTGGTATTTATTCTGGACTATACAAGCATTAGATGTTTACTCCACTCAGAGAGGATTAAAGTATGATTGTATCAAAGAAGGCAATCCACTACTAGGAGAAAGACCATCAGTAGGAAGAATGGTTACTCATAAGACTGTATTTTTAGCTCCTTACTGGATGTTACAACACGAAGGAGTATTCACGAGAGCAGAGATAGATTTTGTAAATTTCTTAGGATCTGCAGTAGTCATTAGTAACTTTAATTTACTAAATAAGGCAAAAACAAAATGTACCAAAAGATAATAACAATACTAATATTCATGGGGTTACTTATTTGGAATCCCGGTGTTATGCAGAGACTCGAACTAATTGGTTACGACTATCTGATTATGAATACCGAACCAGTACAGAATGAGAACATTCTTATTGTAGACCTTGACGAAGATTTACTTAAGACTTATGGGGGATGGCCGCTTCCTAGATCTTTATATGGAGACTTGATAACAACAACAAGTGCCATACCTGGATTTACAGTATTGATGCCAAACCCCGACCTTCGTGGCAAAGACTATGATACATACTTTGCAATGCGAATGAATCAAGTACCAACTGTCCTTGCTAGTGCAGCATCGACACAAGTTACTGGGATTAATCCTCATGTAGGAACAGCCCAGTTAGGAGAAGACCCAACACCATGGCTATATCAGTATCCAGGAATTTTACCTACAGAACCCACGCTGGAGTCAAAGGCAAAGGGACTAGGAGTAGTAACCGCTACGCCGGAAATAGACGGGGTTACGCGTCGTATTCCCCTAGTCGTAAACGTAGAGTCAAAACTTTACCCGAGTTTCGCCTTGGAACTCTTAAGAGTCGCCGTAAACGATCCTTCGTACCAGCTAAAAACAACACCAGAAGGCGTGCAATGGGTTAGAATCCCAAACTACCCTTTAATGAACACAGATGCGAATGGTCGTATCTTTCTTAATTGGAACACAAAGTTCTACAAACAAACAGGATTGGAGTTTCTAAAGAATCCTATAGAAGCTCCTTTCGTCATCTTCGGCACGACTGCAGAGGGTATAACTAATCCTGTGCCGACCCCTGCGGGGGCAAAATACCCTCATGAAATACAAGCAAACATACTTCACAATCTTATTACTGGTACTGCTCCTTCCCAACCAACTTGGGCTACAGGAGTCGAAGTACTCGCAACCTTCATCGGACTATTACTACTCGCCTTTGCCACAAGGAGCGTGTATCTCTCAATCCCAGCACTCGGACTCATTGTCGGTGGTAGTTTATATGGAGCCTGGCATTTATATAAATCTTCCTACTTGTTTGACGTCACAGGAATCGTAATAATCTCGGTTGGCTTTTGGAGTATTCATACATTCCTGAGTTTCTTATCCGAGTATCGTCAGAAACTTCGAATCAAACAACAATTTGGGACGTACGTTAGTCCGGACTTAGTGAAAAAATTACAGGAAGACCCATCATTACTGAGATTGGGTGGGTCGACAGAACGACTAACTTTTCTTTTTTCTGATATCAGGGGATTTACACCAATATCGGAAAAATACCAAAAGAATCCACAGGGACTTACTACTCTGATTAATCGTTTTCTTGACAATCAGACTCAGATAATTCTCAAGCATGGAGGAACAATTGATAAGTACATGGGAGATTGCATCATGGCGTTCTGGGGCGCTCCTGTAGCAGATGAAAATCATAAAGAGAACGCAACAGCAGCTCTTTTAGAAATGAGGAAGAGCTTGGAGGAATTAAATGAGAAACTCAGAAGTGAAGGATTGGATGAAATTAATACGGGAGCAGGAATCAACTCCGGATTATGCGTGGTTGGGAACTTTGGCTCAAGTAGCCGTTTCGATTACAGCGTCCTTGGCGATTCTGTTAATCTTGCTGCTAGACTAGAATCATCTTGTAAAAACTATGATGTAGATAATGTGATTTCCGAGTACAGTTTAGTAGATGGTTATGAATACGAATTTCTTGACGAAGTCACTGTCAAAGGTAAGTCAGAGCCTGTAAAAATCTATACCATACGAAAATAGTACTTGACAGCAGGTATCGAATTTGATATAATTATCATGTATTTAATACAAAAGTGTAAGGGAGAACAATAATGGATGCCGAACAAGTAGCTAGCGATTTAGCCAAGCATGAAGCAGTCTGCGCGGAGCGATGGAAAACTGCATTTAACCGCTTTGACGATATGGATGAGAGTATCAAGAGAATAGAAACGATACTTATCTCTGCATGCGGAGGAATCATCGTTGGAGGCGCCACAGTAGCATTAACCATATGGACAATGCACGGATAGGAGAAAATAACAATGGAAATGGATTATTCTAAAAAAGATATTCAAAAAGCACCAAAAATAAAGAAAGTCGTAAAACCAGAATTACCTGAAGGGTATGAAGTTTACGAAAAAAGAGGACTATGGCACTTAGTTGGTCATGGTATCCATGAAATATTTACAAGTAAACAGGAAGCAATTAAATGGCTAACGAAATAAAAGAAGCCCTTAAGAAGGCAGTGGAGCAATCAGAAGAAACTAATGAAGCTCCAGAACTTACTGGCAGAGTAAAACAACTACTCGCAAGAAAGAAAAGATTACAAAGAAAAACTCATAACCCTAGACGAAGAAGATGATAAGTAAGGGCAGACTTGCTGAAGAGTATGCCTGGGTTCATAAAAACACTACTACAATGAGTGGTAGAACAACAGTAAGGAACAAAGACAAAATAAAAGCAGTCATTGAAAAGGTAAATCCTTTTAATATATTAGATTATGGCTGTGGTAAAGGTTGGCAGTACACTCGTGATGAGGTACATAAAGAATGGGGAGTACCTATTCCAACATGTTATGACCCTTATATAAAAGAGTTTGAAAAGTTACCAGGAGTTAGTGCTAAATGGTTTGATTTGGTACTGTGTGTAGATGTAATGGAACACATACTTCCCGAGGAAGTTGATGATGTTTTACACGAGGTTATGTTTTTAGGAAACTTCGTATATTTTCACATTGATACTAAACCAGCATTAAAGACATTTAGTTGTGGAACTAATTTTCATGTAAGTTTACACTCAAAAGAAGAGTGGATTGAAAAAATAAGCAAACATGGAGACCATTTTCATGCAGACTTCGAATAAAAAGTCACACGAAGAAAGACTAAAGATATGTCAGAAGTGTCCAAACTATAGTAAGTTTTGGAAGACTTGTAAGATATGTCATTGTTTTATGCCCCTCAAGACAAAGTTAAGATGGGCTGAGTGTCCAGACGAGCCACCTCGTTGGACTTAGGGAGGAAAGATATGCCAGGACATTACGGCAAAAAGAAGAAAAAGAAAAAAGGCGGAAAGAAAAAGTAACAGGCCTTGTAAATAGCCCAAGCTCCAAGAGGAGGTGATCAACGATTTAGGATTGGATGACCTTATACTAAGCAAACTTGCATGATATTATATCATGACACGGAAAAATATCGAGGGGTCTCCAATCCACCCTTTTAACAAATTATGAAAAAGACAGTAACACAAATAGCAAAAGAATTCTACAGGAACTACAGAAGAACAAACTGGAGTCTATTACCTCACTGGTTACATCCTGCTTTAGAATGGGAAAGAAAGAATGGAACTTTCTTTCACAAGAGTTCTTGGAGAGAGGTTGAAGACTCAGGAACTGCTAACACTAAAAACCCATTCAATCTATGGGCTCACGCGCATACTCTAAGCGTCGAAGATGAAGTAATAACGATCACTCGCGACGAAGACAATAATGTGTCTCAGCATACCTATCAACTAGATTCATTTAATACTATTTGTGTAAAAAACTTAGATGAAGCCAGAAAAATAGAAAATAACAAAGGACTATTTGGAGGTTTATACGTTGTAGATTACTCTACAAAGAAAGTTTATCGATTAGTGTCAAAAATAAATAACAAGGTAAGATTAGAAAGAATTATGAATACGTATGTTACTCAATTACCTTGGTTTTTTGGTAAAACAAAGATAACAAATAGACCATGGCGACAAGGTTTCACCCCGCAGAGGATCGAAGAGGCATTTGATGGTGTATTAGACACCACAAATCTTAAACCTTACGATAATGGCTACTAGAAAGTGGACGATTTCTCGTAAGAGGAAGATAAACTGTGCAAGACCTAAAGGTTTTTCGCAAAAGCAGTACTGTAAGCGCCAAAAAAGGGGCGGAAAGTACCGAAGGAGATAAATATGTTAGGATTCTTTGAATGGCTCCAAGCGTGGATAGCAGTCATCCCTACTATAGTGATGTTGTGCTCATTCATAGCGGCTATCACTCCAACCCCGATTGACGATGGTTGGATGAAGAAAGTCTACAAATTAGTTGACTGGTTTGCCTTAAATGTTGGCAGAGCCAAAGACAAGTAACATTGCAGGGGTATCGTGGGCTGAAATGCCCACGGTGCATTTAGGAGAGAAATGGCAGTAAGAAGAAGAAAAAGGAAAGCCGCTAAAAAGCGTCCCGTACCAACAAACCCAACGCTATATGCTAGAGTAAAAGCTGAAGCAAAGCGAAAGTTTAAGGTATATCCATCTGCTTATGCAAATGGTTGGTTAGTAAAAACTTACAAAGCCAGAGGCGGAAGGTATCGTATGGGTACTGGAAGAAAGAGAAAATAATGGCAAAACCTAAAGGTGGATTAACTAAATGGTTTAAAGAAGGCTGGGTAGATATTTCTCGTAAAAGAAAAGGCGGAGGACATCCACCCTGCGGAAGAAAATCAGCAAGAAGTAAAAGTGGTTATCCAAAGTGTGTACCAGCAAGTAAAGCTAGACGTATGACCGAAGCACAAAAACGGTCAGCAGTACGTAGAAAGAGAAAAGCAGGCAACCCAGGTGGTAAACCTAGAAATGTATCTACTTTTGTTAAACGAAAACGAACAACACGAAGAAGGAGAAAGTAATGACTAAAGTCGCACTAGCTAGAAAGTATGAAATGACTAGAAGGCTATCGGCAATAGAGAAAACAGTAGCAACTGTAGTTATTGAAAGAAGAAGAGCTTTATCCCAATTAGTAAAACTGAAAAATTACGCAACTATGCAGGAGTGTAATTTTCGAGATAAGCAACTTAAAAAGCTTATAGGAGAGAGAAATGGCTAGAACAGGCGGTTTTTTAAGCGGACCTACTGGTGTTCATAACACACAGAAGATTCGTAAACATAGACTCAATAGAGGAGTTACAAGAGACATGAACGCAGCAGCTGGAACTTTAGTAAATACTAAAGATGCTTACAGTGTTGGTGGACTCAGATATGGTGCCAGACCTAAACCAATAGGCCCAAGATTTGGCAAAACTGTTAGACCAAAAGCAGCAAGATTTGGTAAAAGCGGTGCAGGAAGAATTTTACCAAGAAGAGGTAGATAATGAAAGCAGTATTCAGAGATGGAAAACTAGTACTAAAAAGTGGTCACACTGATGCTGCTTCTGCTATTACAAGTTGTAAAGTAATTATATCACATTGTCAAATGATTTTAGATAATCTAGAAGGCAACGAAGAAATGTCTTTAGATACTTGGTGGACAAATAAAATTGCAGTATCAGAACATGAGTTAGTACAAGCCGCAAACTATTTAGTAAGCGGAGATATGGATCACGACCATGGCACTGACAGCGAGTGAGAAAGCTAGATTAAAAAGGGCAGGACTTACAGGATTAAATAAACCAAAA
>Ga0181553_10001468_pt1 | contig 20840 bp, 8 predicted proteins | sample 011ome_17_FD_133753 | JGI IMG/M metagenome (GOLD analysis project Ga0181553, IMG submission 133753) | Coastal salt marsh microbial communities from the Groves Creek Marsh, Skidaway Island, Georgia - 011502XT metaG (megahit assembly) | ecosystem: Environmental > Aquatic > Marine > Intertidal zone...
ACGCGTCTGTTGGTCTTTTTTGGAGAGAGAAGAGAGAAAGAAAGAACGCCCGCAAAAACAACGCGACGATGAGAGAGCGAGAGAGAGATGATGTGTGTATTTGTGGTGTCGCGCGTGATACAAAAAAATCACCACACGTACCGCAACAAATGAAAGTGAGGAGGAATTGGTTCTAGGGGAATATTTTTCTCGTTCCCCCTCACATTTTAAAACCCTAAACTCGTACAACACAAAAAATTTCTTCTCGAAACCAAAACACAACAAACACCAACACGCGACGACGATGCGCGACGACGAGCACGACTGAGACTCCTCGCACACACACAACACTTGCGCGAAACGAAAGAATGTCACCACCGCTGGGGCCCCAATCCTCGCGTTCCTCGGAGTATTCCTTCGCGTTTTTCGGGACAAAGATGAGGGAAACAACACCCGGTGGTGGTGGACGAGAACAAAATCACCATCACGAACAACCACTTTCGAAGAAGTTTAAGAAGAACAAACAAAAGGAAGAACAAATCGCCACGGACGAGCAGGGCCGCCGGCGCTTCCACGGCGCGTTTACCGGAGGGTTTTCCGCGGGGTATTTCAACACGGTCGGGAGTAAAGAAGGGTGGCAACCGAAACAGTTCAAGAGCTCGAGAGCGAATGACGAGAAAAAACAACAACAACAGACGATGGAAGATTTCATGGACGAGGAGGAATTGGAAGAGTACGAGAAAGGGAAGATGAGGACAAACGCAGAGTACGACGCGTTCGGGAAGGAAGGGGAGGTGATGGCCGGATTCCGACGGATCGAAGGCGAAGAAGAGGAAGAGGAGGAGGAAGACGGAACAACCGGGCGGCGGATGGCGTTCGGTACCGCCGCGGCGGAGGAGAGGACGAAGCGAGAAGAAGAAAAGAAGCGAGGGTTTTCAAAAGCCTTGGCGAAAAGTATACTCGACTACGTGAAACCAGTCATTAGTGGCATCGGGACGAAATTGTTGGTGAAAATGGGATGGAGAGTCGGGAAGTCCTTGGGGAGACGTAAGAAGAAAGTGAACGGTAAAATCGTGTTCAAAGCGACGAAAGAGGACGAGCAGGCGTGGAGAACACGGTACGGGCAACAGCTGGTGTCACTGTTAGGAGGAGGAGGAGGAGTGATCAATGTTAAAGATAACAGTTGGGGCATCGGGTACGATCCGTACGCAGGAGCGGAAGAATTTCGGAAAAGAGACCAACACGAGTTGATGAAGAAAAGAGAGCGATATTCGAAAGAAGGCGAGAAGAAACAGCGAGGCGCGGCATTTGGGTTAGGCGCGTTTGAAGTAGACGACGATATGAACGTATACGACGAAAGACCTAGAGAAAAGAACGCGGAGTATACTTTTGAATTAAACTCCGAGGACGAGGAAAAGGACGACGACGAGAACGATCGATTCGGGCGCGGAGCCGATCACCGGCAAAAAGATGCGTTACGGAATCCTTTAGGGGTAAAACGGTTACCGGATCGTGCAACAAGAGACGCGATCGAAAGAGGGCATAAGTTCCCAGGATTTGTGGAGAGTGATACGGTACCGGAAGAAATAGAGTGGTTTCAAGCGCCGGAAGTGCCGAAAGAGTTTAACGAGCGACACGTTTTCGATACAGACGGCGTTACCAAGGATACCATCGATAAGGAAAAAGAAGAGGACGAAGAAGAAGAATTACCGCCGCCGCCGCCTCAAATGCGCAAACTTTCCGAGGAGAAACGTAAAGTCATCGAATCGTTGGCGCGTTTTGTCGCGCGAAACGGCGAGGCGTTCGAGAAGTTGGCGAAACAAAAGCAAAAGAAGGATAAGAAATTTTCGTTTCTTTTTGGCGGCGAAGGCGCGAGCTCGTACGCGTACTGTTTGAAAAAAGCAAAGTTGGAAGAGAGGAGAAACGCGCGGATAGTGTTGGCGAGCGCGAAAGAAAAGATTGCGCCGTTACTTTCCGCGGCAAAAGGGTACGACATCTCGAAACAGCAAAAGCACGACGCGGAGTCTCGAGGGAAACTTTTAGGAGAAGAACCTTTGAAACGCACGGTACCGCCGCCGCCGCCGCAACCACCATCAGTCCAAGACGAAATGATGAAAATTCCAGCGCGAGGTCAACCAATCGTCGATGACGTCAAGAAGGTCAACCTTTCAGCCGCAATCAATGAAAAAGATAAAAGTCAGATCTTAGCGACCATGTCGAATATGTTCACCACCTCGGGACATATCGTCAACGCGGAAGTGCCGTCTGGTGGTTTACAAACCGCTAAAGAACTCGCCAAGATTCGCGAAGAGAGAGAGAAACTGGAAGCTGTCGAGGCAGCAAACTTGAAGAACGTCGAGAAAGAGCGAGATGCGCAACGCGAGGCAATGTCGAGGATGATTGTAAACACGAGAACGACTATTCCGTGGTCGCCGGCGTTACTCTTGTGTAAACGCCTCGGTATTCAAGACCCGTACGCCGGACGCGAACACGCGCGACCGTCAAAGTTCAAAGCGAGCTTTAAAACAGAAACTGTGGATCTCCTCCCAGAGACGACGCAGATCCGTTTGGGAAAGCAGCCAAAGTTCATGTCAAAAAAGGAAAGAGAAGATATGACGAATAAAAAGACAGACGACGATGACGCAAAAGTGGTGAAGGCGCCAAAAGATGATCAAGACGATGTGGGAGAATTGGACGCTCCAGGCCAGTTGATGCAAGTGCCTCCACCTCCTCCTCCCTTACCTTTACGCGAGAAGCCGATGGATTTGTTCAAAGCTATTTTCGAAGACTCCGACGATGAGGAGGAGGAAGAGGATGAAAGTTCTTCCGAAGAGGAAGAAGAAGACGAAAAGGAGCAGCAACAACAACAACAACAACAACAAAGAGAGGAAGTAGAAGGAGACCTCGACAAACCGATGCCTCCTCCGAAATTCATCCCTAGACCGAAAAAATCTGTCGAATCACTTCCTCCTCCACCACCGCCAGTTTTTGGAAAAAAGGAGGAGGAAAAGCCCCCTGTTTTCCTTGGATCTTCCGCGTTTGGAAAGAACAAGAGCGATAGGAAACGAAGTTCTGAAGATGATTCCGACGACGACGACGACGACGACCGACGACGCAAACGTTCGAAAAAGAAAGAAAGAAAGAAGAAGAAAGAGAAAAAGAAAAAGAAAGAGAAAAAGCGCAAAGATAGGAAAGAGAAGAAGAGAAAGAAGAAGCGCAGTCGACGAGATGAGAGTTCATCGAGTAGCAGCAGCAGCGATAGCGATAGCGATAGTTAAATTCTAGTAGTAGTTAGCTCCTAAATGGAATCTTCGTCCTCATCGACGTCGGCGACATCGTCTTCTGCGATGCTCCCGGTCCATTCACCAAAGCCGTCTTCGGACTCCGTCACAGAAATGCCACTTTCCTTTGCGCGCGCCAGAAACGAACGGACTTTTTCCCTCTCTTCTTCCGTCAACTCTTTCATCAAATCTTCGTCTGCGTCGTAGCTGCTTTCCTCATCATCGTCATCGCCGCCACTAGCGGTATTAGACGCAGGAACGGTTTCATATTCCGTCGTCGGTTCAATACTCGCGCCGACAAAGAAAAATACGTTGCGCAACGCGTCGATGCGCATGTCGCTCACGCAATCTACGAACGCCTTGGCGCCGTCAATTTTAAACTCTTCCTTCGGGTCCAAGTGGCCAAACGCTCGAACTTGCACAGAATCTTTCAAACTGGACATGTGAACGAGATGTTGTTTATAACGCTCGTCAATTGCGCGTAAAACCCACAGACGTTCGACATCTTCGAGTTCCTCTCGGATGTAATCCAACCTCGCCAGGCGCGCGAACCGATCTAGGTATTGCTGAATAGCCGCTTCGGAGAGGTACGCTCTCAGTTGCCTCGCTTTCTTCGCGTGCCGTCCGGAACTGAATGCCTTGACGACATCTTTTGAAGAACTTTCTTCTTTTGGCGGCTCTAAGCGCTTTTTTAATCGTTCGGAGATGGCATCTTTTTCAGCTTCCGGTTCCGTGTCGGCGACGGAACCGGATGAATCGGTTTTCTCTAATCCGCCGGCAAGTCCTGAGCCATCGGCATAGGCTAAGTTTACGCCTGAAATAGACGCTCTCACGGCGACAGGATTTGCGTCTAAGGGCGGCATGCGTCTCGGTTCTGGTAACGTTCTCGATCCATTCTTATCGTCCAAGTGTAACAAAGCGTCTTTCAAATCTGCCGCGGAGACGCCGGGCAAATAGTGCGGGTGAGGAGATACCGGTTCGTTATTGGTCAGTCGGAACCTGTCTTTACGTCCAGCGAAAACTTCTCTCAACAAATCCATGAGCAATTCAATATTCCAATCTTTCGCTGAGGTTGAACCGCTCACGTTTGCCGCGACGCAATAGTTGTCCACGATGGCGTCAACGTACCTAAACAGACGCTCGCGCAAGGTTTGTTGACCGCCGACTAACACCATTCTCCGTAACTCGTATACCGCGTTTCTTTGCGAATCTAACACCCTATCGGCATCGAACGTCGATTGCCTTCCCGCGCTAAGATAATCTTCGATGTTTTTTTGGATGCCTTCTAACTGAATGTCGACGAGTGATCCGTACATCGGCTCCTCTGGCGCCAAACCGGCGAAATCCCACGCGCTCGATTGTTTCGACATTGCCGGGCTGTACGTGCGAATCATCTCGTCATCTAAGGAGAGGCAAAATACAGTCGAACCGGGGTCACCTTGTCTTCCCGCGCGACCTCGCAGTTGTCTATCGATGCGTCGAGACTCGTGTAAAGCGGTACCGACGACTTGCAAGCCACCTCGACGAATAACCTCCTGCGACTCGAGCTTGCACAAACGCGCGGTTTCGCGAAGCGTTTGTTCGGCAGCAAAATCAATCGCAATTTCAAAGGGAACTCTTTTCTTTTCTTTCTCGTCATTAATTTCCTCGTCGTCGTCTTCGTTGGTGTTTATCCCTTGCGCTTCCCAGCCAGTCAGCAACAATCTTTGCTTCTTCTGTTCCTCGCGTCTAATTTTCTCTCCCGCTTTCTCCACCGATCGAACCAGCATCTCGTTCGCCGAATCGATATTCATCGGTCCCGCACTCTCGCACGCGGCTTTAGCGATCAACCTCGCTTGTTCCAACGCTATTTGTGCGGGTGTTTCCGATAAATTCACCGTCGCTAGCGATTCTGAAACGCTTTGAAACGCCGTTTCGCGTTCTTCTTCTAACACGTCCCCTAGCCCGAGCGCCTCGAATAAGTGCTCTTTCATCGCTTTTCTCGCTAATCCCTCCGCGTTACCTCCAAGTAAAATATCCGTACCTCTCCCAGCCATGTTCGTCGCAATAGTAACTGCACCTAATCTGCCGGCTTGTGCGATCGTTTCCGCCTCTCTCGCGGCATATTGCGGACGCGCGTTGAGTAAGTTATGCGCGACGCCTTTCACCACGGTATCGTCCGGCGCGCGCCATAAATACTCGTCTAAAACCATCGATAATGTTTCCGAATCTTCTACCGAAGTTGTTCCGACTAATACCGGTCTACCTTCGTAGTGACAGGATACGACAACATTCGCGACGGCATTCCACCGGGTCATCGCGTCTCGGAACATTGCCGTCGGCGCATCGACGCGAGCGTTTGGCCGGTGCTTCGGCACGACGATGACGCGCAAGTTGTAAATAATTTCAAACTCTTCGGCTTCCGTTGTCGCCGTACCAGTCATTCCAGACAATTTTTTATACAGTTTGAAGAAACATTGGTACGATACGCTCGCTATGATTGCGTTTTCGCTGTGAATTTCCACTTGTTCTTTCGCCTCTACGGCTTGGTGTAAGTTATCGTTCCATCGGCGATTCATCTGTACCCGCCCGGTACCCGGATCGACGATGATCACCTGATCGTCGCGAACGATATAATCCACGTCTCGTATGAACAACGCTTTTGCTTTTACGGCTAAAATGACGTATTTTCCCCACGGGTCGACCGGGTCCCACAAATCTTCCACGTCTAACAAAATCTCCGCGTTCGTCATGCCTTCGTCGGTCATTTCGATTGTTTTTTCTTTCCTATCGGCTTTGTAATCCCTCCCTTCGACGAGACTCTCTGCTATTTTCGCCGCCGCGACGTACCTCGGGCCCTCGTCCATATCGGATGGACCGGTTATTAATAACGGGTTCCGTCCTTCATCGATTAAAACTGAATCGACTTCATCCACGATGGCAAAGTTCAAAGGTCTCGTCATCACTACCAACTCGTCTACGCTCGTCGCCATGTTATCTCTCAAATAATCAAAACCAATCTCTTGGTTTGTCACGTACGTGATATCGCAATCGTACGATTTCCTCCTCTCTTCCGGCGAGTCTTCGCTCAAAACGTATCCAACTGTTAGACCTAACGCCCCGTGAATCTTCGCCGTCGTCAACGCGTCTCTCTCCGCTAAATAGTCGTTCACCGTGACGATGTGCACGCCTCTCCGACTCAACGCGTTTAAATACGCCGGCAACGTCGCCACCAACGTCTTACCTTCCCCGGTCGCCATCTCTGCGACCACACCTTTATGTAACAAAGCTCCACCAACTAACTGCACGTCAAAATGTCTCAAACCGAGTTCTCTCCTCGACGCCTCTCGAACCGCCGCGAACGCTTCCACGAGCACGTCTTCCAGCGTCTCCCCTAACCGTAACCGCGCTCGAAATTCCAACGTTTTCGCTCTCAACTCCACGCTCGTCAGTTTTCGCATTTCCGGTTCGAGCTTGTTCACCGGGTTCACCACTGTTTCGTATAGTTTTTCAATCAATCGCGTGGACCTTAACGTTTCGACGTCGCTCGTTTTCGCGTCTTCTTCTCGAGGTCGAACCGTTGGAATCTGAATTTTTTCTTCATCTCCTTCGCGTTCCTCAGAAGAAGAAGAAGAAGAAGAAGCGACCGGTCCATTTCCTCCTCTTCTCGAAAACGCAAAGTCGATTTCCCCCAAATCCTTTTCGTTCGTGAGAAACTCGTGCTCGAGGTCGTCGTCGTCTTCTGCTTCTTCTTCGTTTTTGTTCTCATCAATCTTCGCTTCCATCACGGTGCGACGGCTTCTTTCATCATCATCATCAAAAGCAGCAAAAACGCTCCCCCTGACAGGTTTCGTTCGCCTTTGCCTCCTCCTTCTCAAATTTGAGAAGAGATCATCACGAGAAGAAGAACAGTAAGAAGAATACCCTCGCTGTTGTTGGCAGCACGCAGAAGCATTCATTGCGTATTCTTCTTCTTCTTCTTCTGTGTGTTGTTTATTCTATACGACGTGTGTTTCGTGTCTCTCTCGCCTTTTTTTATGAGAGTCGTTCCAACACAAAACAAAGGAGAGGAAGAAAAACGCAGAAAAAAAAATTTAGGGTTTTATTACAATTAGGGTTTAGGTAAACTCTCTCGGTCTTGTTCTTTTTTCTCTTTCTCTTGGATTCTTTTTTGATCTTCTTTTTGGAAAGAAACACCATACAAAATGCCAGTCGTGATGATGCGCGTTCTCTCTCCCGCGAAGATGATCTCTTCTTCTCTCTCGTCGTCGTCGTTTTCAAGAAGCGCGACGACGAGTTCTTCCTCGAGGTATTCTGCTACGACGACTCGCAGTCACGGGAGAACGACGAGTTGTTCCACTTCGTGTTCTTCTTCTTCTTCTTCTTCTGTATTCTCGTCTTTGTCTCATTTTGGAGGACTTTTACCCCCCAAGAGAAGGAGGAAAAATCAGATCTCTCTCGCGACCAGCGCGAACGTCGAACCGTCGGACGCACCCGGCGAAGGCAAAAAACGGTTCCCTCTCCTCGCCGAAGAGAGCAGACACTCGCGCTCGGAACCGAGGAAGTACAAACACCCGCAAAACGAAGGGTGCGCGGTGACGTATTCGTTCGATACGGATGCGTTCGGGAACTTTAAAGTGGTGGAGATTTGGGAGGACGGGGTGGTGAAACCGATGGACGCGCCTGGGGAAGGGAAGAAACGAGCGCCGGAAGCGATGCAGGAGAGAGAAAAAGACGACGGGTGGGACACGAAGAAAGGACACGGGTTGATGTTCGGGTACGTGGAGGAGAGGAATCCGGATAACGCGTGTTAGAATTCAAAGAGATCAAACGTTCCAACGTGCTGACTGTGTATATACTACTTGTTTAGAGCGAGAGAGAAAGAGAGAGTAACGCCTTTATTCTTCCGTCTGAATTTGAAAATGTTGTAAATATAGATAATTTAATATCGTTATTGAGTGTTAATGGTACGACGACCGACTAATCTGCTGCTATATCTAATCTTCTATTTCTACCCTTTTTATTGCCTATCGTCGTCGCTCCCCGAGGCCGAAGAACCGCCTTGAATCCACTTTTCTAAAAGTTCGTCTCGTTTTCGTAATCTGGCGTCGGCCCAATTTCCGTCCGCGTCGGTGCGTTCCTTCTTCCTTGTATTCTTCGTTTTGATGCCACTCGGTATGTCCTCTTCCGTATCCTCCTCCTCGTCGTTACCGCCAAAGCGACTCTTCAACTCTCGTTTCCTCTGCTCCTCTTTTTCCTTCACCCTCGCCATCTCCTTCACCGCCTTCTTCGCTTTCCTCTTCGTCTCCACGTCTGCCTCCTCGCTCTTGGAAAGTTCCTTCAGACGAGTTTCCACCGATATCTGTATCAACTTTTGCCTCTGCATCGCCTTCCCGGCTTTACACTTCTTCCCGCCCGCGCATACAATTTTCCCTTCGCCTTGGCACCGTTTACACGCCTTCCGCGACCGTTTCGGTTTCCCAATCAACGCCCCAGAATTGTCCCGCGCTTCATTGTCCCACTCTATGTTTTCCTTTTGTTGCCATCCCGCCGCCCACTTCTCTCGATTTTTCAATTCAACCAGTGGAACTTCAATCGTTTGTTCGCGGTCGCACGTGGCGGATAACGTCACGAATTTGCTTCTCGTCTCAGAATCCACTCGTTTCGCCGTCGCTTCGAAATGTCTCCACCCTTTTGTTCGCAGAAGCGCCGTCCAATTGGTCCCGAGAACTTTGTCAAAGTTGATGGAATTTTTCGAGGAGAAGCCGCCAGAAGGGAGCGAGCCGAACCCTTCGCACGTTTGGCACGTTTGGTATCCCGTATCTGAGCACCGCTCGCATTGGAACGGAGACGACGCTTCCTCACAAACAACATTGATGGAATACGTGTTGCGATACCGGTGTCTTTTATTATTAAACGGCGGAAGTTTATTTCGGTTACTTTTAAATAGTAAAGGAGGAAGAACAGAGAACGCGGAGGACAGCGACGACGCGCGCATATCTCTCTCTTCCGATAGATAAAAGAGCGCGTAAGCGCAAGTGGTAATAACACAACAAAACTTAAATGAAGAAGAAATCTTTCTTAAAAGGACAGAGTAAAATGTGACTCCTAAAAATATGACTCCTACGAAAGGACGCATGAAAGCGCAAACGTCTTGACGAAGTATCGCGCGTAATTTGAAACGCAATGTGGAATGGTACCGTCGGAGAAGACGACCAGAGTCCAAAGGCAAGACCTGTTCATTGCGGCTTTGAGTCGCGATGATACTACTACTCCTCTTCTTCTTTCATCTGCTTCTTTTTTTGGAGCGGCAACGGAGGAGGAGAGAAGGCGCGAGCGTTCGAGGAGGACGCCGAAGGTGTTCGCGAGGAAGAAGTACATCCAGCGACGGTCGGAGAAGGAGACGTCGTGGAAACAGGCACTGACGAGGAATGTTAAAGCGATGGCGACGGTTTTACTCTCGCGTTTGCTGTAGATGTTTCGCGCGAAGAAGTCTCGGAAGCTGACGTGGAAATTCCACCACAGCGTTCGAAAACTGGCGAGACAGTCGTAGAGGAAGAGCGGCGTGTCGTCGGCGACGTCGGTGAAGAGCATGGCGTGAGCGATAACTCTGCCTAAATTGAATGCAATTCGGGAGGTGGCGAAGATGTGTAAAAGTCTCGAGAGAAGACGTAAAGACGACGACGGTGGTGCAGATAATATCGTTTGACTTGTAGCCAAGAAATTCGAAACCAGAAACCAACCGAAAAGATCCAACGCGTCCTTCGCGAATTGCCGCGCGACACGTTTAATAGTGTTTTGCTTGCTAGCAGCATTAAAGCGACGCGTGGAGGATATCTTTTTCAGACGTTTGGAAAAAGTATCAAAACCGCCGCGTATTAACGGTCCGCACTGAAACAAAGGCGCGAAAAATACGTAATGTAAGAACGTTATCATGTCCCCATCATCCGTAGCGTTCTGGTTGCCGGCGGTCGCGGATGATAGGTAATAATCAACGACGCGTAGTACGACGTATCTGGCTGCACGAAAAATGTGGAAGGAGGTCTTGCCATACATGCCATCTAAAAGTGACGAACCGGTAGTATCGATGTGACCAGAAGCAGCCAAGAGCGGAGTAGAAGTGTGCTTGCGTTCCAACTGAGCAACGCACGCGAAGGATACGCACGCGACGGGCCAGATGAAAGACGGTTTTCTAAACAGACGCGGTGCTTTCTTCCTCGCTCTGAACGAAAGCACGCAGCATAAAATTAACCACGCTGCTTTTGAAACGCCATGCATCATCACGCAGCTCAGCAGACCAAACCAAGCACCTATCAGATTGATGGATTCGTAACGCTGCGCGCGAGTTATCGCGAAGACAAATTTATAGAGGAGTAAAGATATGAGTTGAAAAGGAACCAGTACATATAACCACTCATTCGCTCGATTGTCGTAAAAGTGCGGTATCACGCGTGGTTGCTGCGCTGTATTATCCGCGAGCATTTGATTACCGTTATGTTGCGCGGCAAATAAGAGTAGGAACAACGCTGCGAACCGCGCGCTCGGAAATCGTTTCTTCGTCGGCGTCTCGTTCTTGGTGGCGATGATGCTATTGTCGTTGAAGCATTGATCATAGTCGTCGTCTAATGCTCGCTTTACGAGTACAGATATGTCTCGCGCGTTCGTACACGAGAGCAGATGATAAGTATCCAAAGTTATTTCTAACCGTTTCGTGATTTCGATTCCAATTTTTGTAAATTGAACGGACGTTGCCCCGAGGAGGGGCGTTCGAAGCGTCCTCGCACCTTTTCCATCGACACTTTCTTGTCGGACGATCTCGAGCACAACTTTATCGATTTCATCCGTTTCATCATTTTCGCCGTTTTCGTCAGCGTCATCTTCTTCAGCGATAGCTTCAATCCCTTTTTCAATGTATTTTCTGCGGACGGCATATCGCCGAACTTTACCGCTCGTCGTTCTCGGCGTCGAGCGCGGATACGTCAAAAGAACCTCGAATCGCCTTCTGGGAAATTCACCGTACGTTTTGAGTACTTCACACTCGATTTCGCGACGAAGTGCATTGACGGATTTAGATTTCGAAAAAAACGCATCGGATACTTCGACGACGAAAACAATTCTCGCGCTTTCGTGTTTTCCGACGCCGAACGCAGACGCCGAGCCTCTCCGAACGACATTTTGAACCGAACACATCGGCCCCGCTAACGCGACGCGTTCAAACTCGTTCGCTTGAATTCTCGACGACGCACCTTCGCGAATATTATTTGCAAAGAAAGAGATGTCGAGAATATCCACGATGCGTCCGAGAATAAACACGCGTCCGTCTTGGAGAACGAACCCTTCGTCTCCGGTAACGACTTCCTTTCGATGAAAATTAAAAGTCGCGCGGGTTCTCGCTTCGTCGTTTACGTACCCGGAGCAAACGGAACGGGTATTCGTAATCACGATGCGACCAACTTGACCTGGAGCTTTTACCTCACAATTCGAATCAAACTCGAGTATTTTGAAACAGTTTCGCGTATTCACGCCGACGCAAGCGACTTCAATGAACGGTTCTCCATTTTTTGCTTCTTTTGCTACGCGAATGTCTCCGGACTCGAGCGCGTCTCGATTCGCGCGGAAAAACTCGACGTGATGTTCCGTCGCGTACACACAAATTTCGGCCAATCCATATCCGACGCGTAAACTTGATCTCTTCAAACCGTATTGTTGAAACGTATCGAAAAAAACGTTCACGGTTTGCGAACGTACAGGTTCGGATGCGTTCAACACGTGACGAAGTGAGTGCAATCGCAACGTTTCCGCGTTTCTCAAATCGCTCGAGCTAAACTTCCTCGCGGCTAACGTGAATGCGAAATCCGGCGCTTGCGTCATTGTCGATTCGTATTTTGACATGAGTCGGATCCAAACCGACGGATCTTTTGCAAAAGCAATCGGGCTGATAAAAACACACGTCGTTTTTTTCGGAAGTAAACTCACGTCGATATCGTCGTACCCGCACGCGATTGTCAACGGAACGAAAAAACCGCCGATAAGCCCCATATCGTGATATTGAGGTAACCACGAACACAGCGAGTCGTACGGATTCGTTTTGAACCCTTTTCGGATGGCCGCGCAATTTTCAGTTAACGCTCGATGCGAAAGAATAACGCCTTTTGGCTTCCCCGTCGATCCGGACGTGTATTGTATGAACGCCGTCGCTTCGGGATCGCGTTTCCAAATCGGCTCTTTTTCCTCCTCCTCGTCCTCGCGAAACTCACTCGCCGTCTCGAATTTTGTCTCAAATCCATCCATCACCCACATCTGGCAGTTCAACCCGTGCGTGTCCAACAATTTCAATCTCGTCAACTTCAACGCCGTCGCCATCTTCGAACTGCACACGACTCCCGCGCATTCCTTCGCCAGCGTTTTCAAAAACTCGTACCTTTCTCTCAGAACGTCTCTCGCTGTCGTCATGGGATCTATCGGATACACCACGCACGGTACCACGCTCGCACGCATCAGCGCCAAAAATACCGGAAACCAATCAACCCCAGGTTCATAGAGAAATATCACTCTTTTATTCTCCTTTTCTCTCTCCTCCATCGTCCGCGTCGTCCAGGAAAATGTCTTCTCGGAGTTGAACATTTTCGCCAGCTTTCGATGCCTCGAACGCATATCTCTCGCCGTGAACTTCCTCTCTTCTGTTTCTTTTCCCGCCGAACAGGACACGTACGTGTACGAAAACGCATCGTTTCCTTTCAAAAGGTTCACCCAGTGATCTAACCCATCGATTGGATGCTGGTAATCGTTTATATCATCATCGTCATCGGTCATTATTGTTGTTATGAAACGCTCGCTTTTTTTTCTCTTTGAGTATTTTTTCTGAAGTAAAAATATTCGTATGATATGGAATTTAAGCGTTGCGTAAAAATAATAATGGAGAAGGGTTTTGCGCGCGCGTGAATTGTTTCGCGCAGGAAACGAAGATATTCCAAATGTGGAGAATACGTTTGTGCTTTTCGCGTCGCTGCCTGATTTGTTATTACAAGTTTTGTTCTCGCGCCGCCGTTCGATTTTACTCTTTGCCTCGCTTCGGCCGGCGCGCGTGTCTTTTACGACGATGAGGATGATGACGATAATGCGTCAGAGTTCAATCATCAAACTCGTCACTGTTTTCATCGGCAGTGTGTAATGTTCCTCCTTCATAAAGCCAACCATCTGGTAAAGGGCAGTCGTTGTCGAGGAGGTATTGTAAACATTCGGTTTGGTTGTTGTGGTGCGCTTCCGATACGGCGAACCAGTCCCAAGGCGCTTTGGCGGTTTCGTGCAAGTACTTCAAACAGTCCAAGTGGCCTTTCTCGGCTGCATACCAACACGCATATGCGTCAAATTTATCATATTTGCGCTCAACAAGATATTCGAGTATGTGGAGATGACCATTGTGAGCCGCCCAATCGGCAGTGACCGAATCCCAAGGCGCTTTGACTTCTTCGTGTAAGTATTTGAGTTCCTCGAGATGACCGTTTTGGGCAGCACGTGCACACGCATACATACCGATAGGACACTTCTTTACCACGCAATACTTTACCATTTCCAGATTGCCTTGTTCTGCGGCCCTATTAATCGTCCCTACATCCCAATCACACTTTTTCTCCTCTCGCGCCCACTTGAGCAACTCGAGTTTATTCGTTTGAGCAACTTTCCAGCAGAAATATGTTTCGTCCATCTCTTCTTCCGCATCGTAGTCATACTCGTCCCACGGAAAATGCTCCCACGCAACTTCCAAAGTCGAAATCGACGACATCTCTTCAACTTTAAACTTCTCTTTCAACTCCTTCTTGCGAGATGATCTCTTAATCAACTTTCTCGTTTCACTGTTCACTCCGTGCAAGAATTTCACATCCGTCGCATTCAACCTCGGAAGAATGTGAGTGAAAGTTATATCGTCGCACTTCACGACCACATCCCACAAAGAAGAATTACTCTCGTCCCCTCTCCGTCTTTTCTGCGCTCGCGTCCTCACTCCCACTCCCAACAGAGTCGCAGCAGTCGCAGCATCGGGAGAAGACATCTGTGCGCCTCTCGTTGTGTTCACTCTGACAGGGAAAAACTCTGGGGAAAAAAGATATCTCACACGTCTTCATATCTTTGACGCGTGTGTTGGCTTTCTCTCTCTCTCTCGCTCTCTCTTTGCTTTAAAACGCAGGCGTTTTGCACGACACCCGAGAAGCGAGCAGCGCTGATATACCTTCTGTCATCTTCTCGGAGGAGAGAGATTGAAGCTGTGCGAAGATATTCGTAAAGAAAGGAGTTTATGATGACGATGACGATGACGACGGGGATATCCTCGATTGGAACCAAGAACAACAGCATTAACCGCGCGAAGGTGTCGTCGACGAGAAGAACACGAAGCGTCCGAGCTGCTCTTTCCAGCAGCGGCAGCAAAGGGAGCAACTTTGTGGTGCGCGCGTCTTCGTCTTCGTCTTCTCCTTCTGACGACGAGAACAACTCTTTGGGTATTAAAGATACGATCATCGTCGGTGGTGGCGTCTCTGGGTTGTCCACGGCGTTTACGATGAAATCGAAGAACGCATCGTGCGATATCATGGTCACGGAAATCCGAGACCGCGTCGGAGGGAACGTGACCTCGAAGAATGACGGTCAATACATATGGGAGGAAGGACCGAACTCGTACCAACCGGGAGACGCGGTGTTGAAGTTAGCGTGCGACGCCGGGATGAAGGAGGATATCGTTCTCGCGAACCCGGATTCGGATAGGTACGTGTTGTGGGATGGGGAGTTGAGAGCGTTGCCGAAGGATATACCGACTGCAGTGCTCGGGGATTTTTTGACCTGGCCCGGGAAGATTCGAGCTGGTTTAGGGGCGGTGGGTATTCGCATGCCGAAAGAGGAAGGTAAGGAGGAAACGGTGAAGGAGTTTGTATCTAGAAATTTAGGCGAAGAGGCGTTTCAGAGATTAATTGAACCGTTTTGCTCGGGCGTGTACGCCGGTGATCCGGCGATGTTGAGCGCGGAAGCCGCGACGGGTAGAGTTTCGGTATTAGAGAATAAAGGTCCGTGGCCGGGTTTGTTTCCGGGCGCGTTGAAAGCGCAATACGAAGGCGCGAAGAAGAAGAAGGAAAATCCGAGAGATCCGAGATTGCCGGTGATTGAGGGTCAAACGGTTGGGAGTTTTAAAGGCGGTTTGCAAACGTTACCGGAAGGATTGGCGAAGCAGTTAGGAGAGGGCATCGTGAAGTTGCAGTGGAAGCTGATCAAAACGGAAAAAACCGAGGACGGTCTGTTCTCTTTGACGTACGAAACTCCAGAAGGGGAGAAGAAAGTGAAGGCGAAATCCGTCGTGTTTACGCAACCGGCGTACGTGGTCGCGGATACGGTGCGAAGTATCGCGCCAGAAGCTGCGAAATCGTTCGAGAAGTTCTACTACCCACCTGTTGCGTCTGTCACCGTCGCATACAAACGCGACGCGTTTAAATTAGACGGCCGTTCAGCCTTGCCTGAAGGCGGCTTGACCGGTTTCGGTCAACTCCATCCGCGAACGCAAAAAGTGCGCACGCTAGGCACCATCTACTCCTCCTACTTATGGGCCGACGACGGACGATGCCCTAAAGACGAATTCATGATCCTCAACTACATCGGCGGCGCCCGAGACGTCGAAATTCAAAAACTCAACGAAGACGAACTCGTCCAAGCCGTCCACGCCGACGCTTTAAAAACCATCTTAAAACCAGACACGCCGTTGCCGAAAAAAGTTGGCGTTCGCATGTGGTCCAAAGCTATCCCGCAGTTTAACCTCGGTCACTGGAAACTCTTAGACGAAGCTAAAGAACTTTTGAAAAAAGAAAAGTGCAGCGAAGAGGACGGTTTATTTTTAGGCGGAAACTACGTCGCCGGCGTCGCGTTTGGCCGGTGCGTCGAATACGGCGTCGATCAAGCCTCGGACGTGTTGAACTTTTTAGATAAGCAGAGACGAACCGTATAATAATATTATAGTACTACTTTATACTCGTACAAAAGCACACTGATACCGCGTGCCACTGAATACACGTTTCGAAGCTCTTCTTCTTTTCCTTCTTCTTTTTGTCCTTCTTTTCCTTCTTCTTCTTCTTCTTCTTCTTCCGCGCAGAGTTACGCTCTCGTCTGCGAGTTTTGCCTCCGATTTTGTTTCAAACACCTCATTATAAAGGAGCTCGATTTCCTCGGATTTACGAATATGGGCGTCCCTAAATTCTACCGATGGCTGAGCGAGCGGTACCCGATGCTGAATCAGCAAGTCAACGCGGCCGGTGTGCCGGACATTGATAATTTGGTACGTGTTCTCTTCGTCATCGTTTCTCTCATCGATGATGTTGTTGGTTTTATCTACTAAACCCGCGCGGTTTAAGTGCAATTTTGCGCGGGAAATTTGTGATCGCACAACGGGGAAAATGCGATGTAATTTCTGTTCTTTCAAACGACAGAGAGCGGATGACGACGACGACCAAAACGAGACATCAAAAGTGTTCGCGCGTCGTCGTCGTTCATCGCGTTTCTTTCTGTTCCTTTGACCGCTTTTTCCGGCTTCGAAAGAGAGACGGACATGACTCTCGAGTAGTCTAATTCTTGTTACTTTTAACTAATAATTCTCTCTCTCTGTTTCTCTCTCTCTACAGTATTTGGACATGAACGGGGTCATTCACAACTGCTCCCACGGCGCAGGAACGGATACGAACACGCGCATGACCGAAGAAGAGATGATGGCGAAAGTATTCGCGTATTTAGACCACATATATCGAATGGTGCGACCGAAAAAGTTGCTGTATATGGCGATCGACGGCGTCGCGCCGAGAGCGAAGATGAATCAACAGCGGTCGAGACGGTTTCGGTCGGCGAAGGAAGCGGAAGAGGCGAAGGCGGAGGCGTTGGCGAAAGGCGAACCGGAAGCGCAGGGGGAACCGTTCGATAGTAACTGCATTACGCCCGGGACGGAATTTATGGCGAGATTGACGGAGCATTTGAAGTTTTACGTGAGGAAGAAGCAAACGGAGGACGTGGCGTGGAGGAACGTGAAAGTGATTTTGAGCGGGCACGAAGTCAGAGGAGAAGGCGAACATAAAATCATGGAATATATTCGTTGGGAGAGATTGAAACCGGATTACGACGCGAACATGTCGCATTGCTTATACGGTTTGGATGCCGATTTGATCATGTTGGCCTTGGTGACGCACGAACCGCACTTTTGTTTGCTGAGAGAGGTTGTGAAATTTGGCGGTGGTGAGAGAGGGCAACCATCGAGAGAGATTTTAGAACGTCCGAGCGACGATGGTTTTTTGATGTTACAGGTTGGTTTGCTGAGAGAGTATTTGGATTTGGAATTTCAACGATCGGTGAAAGGAGCGTGCGGATTCGCCTACGACGTGGAGAGAGTTATCGACGATATCGTGTTTTTGTGCATGCTGGTCGGGAACGATTTCTTACCGCCATTACCGACGTTAGATATCGCCGAAGGTGCTTTGAATACGCTTTTTGATACGTACCGAGACATGCTTCCGTCTTTGGGCGGGTACATTTCCGGCGACGAAGGAGGCGGAACGTTCAACGCGCCTCGCTTGGAAAAGATTCTAACGCGCATGGCGGGTTTCGAACGCGACGTTTTGGAGCAACGAGCGATGGATGTGCAAGAATTCGACGAGAAACAAGCCAAACGAAATAATAAGAATGGTAAGAGAAATGGTCATCCTTCGGATTCGGAATCGTTTACCGATTTAACCGCCATGGAACAATTTGAAGCCGAATTACTCAAGGCGAAAGAGGAAGGGAAACCAGAACCGACGATGATGTCCGTCGCGAAACGAAACGCCATTCTCGAAGGCGGCGCCGACGGTCTTCAACAATACAAGGACATGTATTACAGAGAGAAACTCGAGTTGAAAGTCGGCGAAAAAGCGCCGGTCGATGAGTTACGCCAGGCATACTTTGAAGGTTTGAATTGGGTCTTGAGATACTACTACCGTGGCGTTGCCAGTTGGACGTGGTATTATCCGTACCATTACGCGCCCATGGCGAGTGATTTATGTGCGGGGTTAGGTCAGTTGACGGTTAAGTTTAATTACGGTCGACCGTTTTATCCTTTCGAGCAGCTCATGGCGGTCCAACCTCCGGCTTCAAGCCATCTGCTCCCGGAACTCTTTCGTCACTTCATGACGGAAGAATCGTCGCCGCTGAAACCGTTCTTCCCGGATGAAATCAAAATAGATTTCGAAGGTAAAAGAAACAGTTGGGAAGGCGTCGTTTTACTCCCGTTCTTAGACGAGAAGGTGTTGAAAGATGCCATCGCTTCCGTTTCAAAAGAGAAGCTCACCGATGCGCAAAACAAACGTAATGCGCCGGGCGAGTGCATCGTTTTCGAACGCGACGAAAACTGTACCGAGGCTGTAAACTCAACCGTTCCGAAAACATTTGCCGGCTTGTTCCCGGCTAAATCGAAGATGACGTACGAACAACCGCCCGGGGAGTTCCCAGACGATGCCAAGTGTTTGGGAGGTAAGAATCCATTGTTGCCGGGTTTGAAAATCGAAACCATCGCGGATTACCCTCGAGGATACCCGACATTTAAAACCGTAGAAATCGTTCGTGGCGATTTGAAACACGCGAAATGCGTGGTGTTTCAAACTGCGACGAGGAAAGAGTCTTTAATCGTAAAAATTGGGAAAGGTTCCGAAGATTTCATTGGAAAAGCGTTGCCGAATGTGGCGGACAAATCCGTCGGTCTCACCGCAGAAGCCGTCGCGAAGACGTATCTCAACGAACGCGTCTACGTGAAATGGCCGTATTTGAAAGAGTCCTTGTGCGTGGGTGTTTCCGATCAAAAGTGTAAATACGTCGTCGGTCCGGGCCAAACCACCGTCGCGAAGCCGCACGACAGCGCGCAATGGCACGCGGACGTGACAAACGGCAGCAACGAGCTAATGCGAACGCAAGGCGTGGATTGTGCGAACACGAAAATTGCTTTACACGTTCGATCGTGCGAAGGATTAGTGAGGCATCCAGATGGGACGTTACAAAAACGGTTCTCGAAAACCGAAGTAGTCGTCCCGATGCAGTTGTGTCTCGCCGCGCACCCGAGAGATAAAAGCGAAGCGGAAGCGGCGAAAGATTTAGGCGTCTCGGAAGACGACGACATGAAAGTCACGTGGCGCGAAGGCGACGAGGCTTTATTCTTAGGTCGCTCGCATTTCGGTTCCCACGTCAAAGTCGTTTCGAAAGACCTGAAATCTGGGAACTTATTCGTCGATGTCGAACCTGTGAGATTAGACACCGGCGTCGGGAGAAGAATTCTCCAAGGGTACGCCTCTCGCTTTGAATCCGCCGGTCAAATCGCTCGAAAGCTCGGCATCGATCCGAGAGTCATGGGTCAAATCACATCTGCCGTCTGGACGCGTTTAACTAAGGATGCGGGCAAAAACGAACGCGTGGACGTCGGTTTGAACTTGCGCAAATCCTCGGAAGACTTGTGCGTCGCCGGGTTTTCTCGCAAAGGCGAGAAAGGGTGGGAATACTCCGTGGACGCTCAGAGACTAATTTCGGAATATAAAAAGCATCACCCGTGGGTGTTTGAAGCTTTGAGAAACGAAGCTGGAAGCGATAACGGAGGAGTGATTACGATGTCGGAACTCTTCGAAACGCACGATTTAGATACGAACAAACATTTAGTGGCTGAAGCGAAGAAGTGGCTCAAGTCGCAACCGGCGTCGAGACGACCGTTGGTGCCTTCGGACTCTGTCGTCGCGGCCGAGGAAGCGGTGAGAGCGTTAGCGGCGACGATTGGCGATCAGTCTGCGAACTACAAGCAACCTATGCCGGTGGCGTTGGAAGGCGTCAGTCCTCTGTTGCTCATGAAACCAGTCATTCCAGGTGAAGTGATGGATTTATACGCCGGAGGTGACTTTGAATTGGGCGATCGCGTGGCGTACGTCGGTGAATCCGGGACGCCTCCGTTCTGCTCGCGTGGCACGGTCGTCGCCATTCATGGGTATACCGACGCGCACACCACGCACATGGTTGCCGAACACGTGGAGATTATGTTTGACGGAACGTTCGTTGGTGGAAGTGATTTGAGAGGGGCGCTGCCAGATTGCAGAGGTGCGATGATTGCGGTGTCTTCGGTTGTGAACTTGTCGCATCCGCCGGCGATGCCGAGCTTAGGTAAAGCGGCGCCGGACGTCGTCAAAAAAGTTGAGAACATAAGTTTAGAGGACGTAATGAACTTGAACTGGAAAGGCGGGTCGGAGAACGTCAAGAAGCAAGCGGAGAAGCCGAAACCGGTTCCGGTCGCCGTCGCGAACCGACAACCAACGTTACCGGGCGAGAAGGGTTTTTCAAAATCCGCTGGTCGCGGTAGAGGCGTATTAGCTGCATCGAACTCAACGGCGCCTGGCAAACCGCTCGGTGCCATGGAACAAATCAAATTGCTCGAGCAAAAAGCGTTGGCGGAACAACAACAACAACAACAACAACAACAACAACAACAAACGAAACCTCCACCTCCGACGAAGAAAAAAGGCATCATCGGATCTTTGAAAGACTTGTTGAAGAAGACGCCGCCGCCGAAACCGGAAGAAG
>Ga0181553_10001476_pt1 | contig 20796 bp, 20 predicted proteins | sample 011ome_17_FD_133753 | JGI IMG/M metagenome (GOLD analysis project Ga0181553, IMG submission 133753) | Coastal salt marsh microbial communities from the Groves Creek Marsh, Skidaway Island, Georgia - 011502XT metaG (megahit assembly) | ecosystem: Environmental > Aquatic > Marine > Intertidal...
CCATAAAAAGGAAAGATGAAATAGGGGAGTTAGCGAGTAGTTTTGAGTTGATGTCTCGGAAAATATCAGAGAGTCAGCAATTACTTGAAGAGGCCAGAGAAAAAGCAGAAGAGGCTTATGCTGAAAAGAATATGTTTCTAGAAAACATGAGTCATGAGATTCGTAATCCACTACAAGCAATTATTGGCACAACGGAGATTTTGGAACAGAATAAAATGGATCCCGCTCAACAGCCATTTATTAGCTCGCTTAAGTTTAGTGCAACACAGTTAAAATCGTTGGTTACAGACATTTTGGATTATGGTAAAATCAAAGCTGGCCAGATCAAAATTGATCCAGAATGGAACCGTTTGGATACCTTTTGTCAAGAATTGATTCAGTCATTAGGACATCTTGCCCAACGAAAAAATATTAAGCTCACATTGGCTTTTCCAACTGAATTTCAAGGAGAACATTTTAAGTACGACCCATTGCGATTGTATCAAATTCTAAATAACCTATTAAATAATGCCTTAAAGTTCACCCCTGAAAAAGGGCAAATTATACTCACTGTTTCGCTTGCAGAGAAAGAGAAAATAAAATTTGCAGTCAGTGATAATGGTCCAGGCATGCCAGAGGAAGAGTTAAAGCGGATTCTAAATCGAAATTATACATCAGATTATTCAACTGGAGCAGGTTTAGGGCTAACGATTGTGAAGGAGTTATTGCATTTGCAGAATAGTGAATTGACTGTTATTTCAAATGAAGGTAAGGGAAGTGAATTTAATTTTGAATTAGCCATAGAGACACGCCAAGACGAGTCAGGGAAAAATGATCAATTTGAGATGTCACCTATCGACTCACAGAACCTCTCCATATTGATAATAGAGGATGACCCTGAATTGAGGAATTGGTACGGACATATATTCAACGCTTATGATTGCGAAATTCTTGCCAATCCAAGTTTAATTCCAGCTGAGAAGATGTGGCTGATCATCATAACTGACCTGAATTTTGAATCAGAAGGAATAGTACCTGAAGACTATACGACATCCTTAACGAAAAAACTTCAATCAGGAGGTCAGGTACTTGTTGTATCCGGCAATGATATTAATGCTATTCCTGGTAGCGATGATAAGGTCCAACGACTAGCCAAGCCTGTCGATCGGGAAATATTAATGCGAAAGATTCATCGTATTGGAGCAGTTGCACAATTTGGTAAGCCTGATTTTAATCAAATTGAAAAGGACTACGATCAAGTCGTGCCTTTGATTCAGAATGCGATGGGTATTTTAATCGAAGAATGGGAGAAAGACACACAGCGATACCGGGAAGCTATTTTAAATCGTGATATTGAAAAATTTGATGCCATTACGCATAAAATTCTTGCAAGTGTTAAGCGATTTAAGCTAGATAAATTGAATCAGTTGCTCGAAAGTGTACGTTTGAGTTTGTCCGCACAGGATGACAAGCATGAAGGTTGGCAGCAGAAATTAGATGAGGCGATGCTCTTTATCGTCAGCGAAATGAGGGTATATCGCCAAGCCTTGAAATAAGCGAGTTAAAGTGTTTTCCAGTTTTCTAAGAGACCATTAATTGATTCACGGTATTTTGGACCTACAGGAATGTTCTGACCGTTAACTATCACATGATCGGTTCCAATCGATTCGAGTAAATCTTTATTGATGAGGTAGGATTTATGGACACGCATGAATTGCTGAGGTAATTCCTGCTCTAAACGTTTCATGCTCATTAGACTCATTACCTTCTTATTTTCCAGATAAAAAACGACATAATTGGCTTCTGATTTCACGTATTGGATTTGATTTGGATCTATGATTACTTTGTCATTTCCATCTTTTACGATCAACTTGTTTGGCTCTGTCTTATTTATTGAAGGGGTTGGTGTTGTTTTTTGTTTACGTTGTGGCAGACGAAAAATGGCTTTTACAAAACGTTCATAAGTGATTGGTTTAACTAAAAAATCAATCACTTGTTCGTAATTATAAGAGGTAGCTCCAAAAGACTCCTCTGTTGTAACCATAACAACTGGAATACTAGACGGGAAAAGTTCTAAAAGGTTTTGTCCGTTTAAATCGGGTAGGTTAAAATCTAGAAAAATAAGATCATAATCACCCGCATTAACAGCCTGCAAAGCCTGACTCCCATTCATGACAGAAACACAGGAATTAATCCATTCCTGTTTCGAACAAAAATGTTTGATTAGGTCTCTGATCAAAGGATCGTCATCTACGACTAAACAGTTGATATTTTTAGTATTCGTCATTTATAATGTTGTTTTCGTCAAATAGATCAAAATTGATATCAATTCAAAGCAGGTTTTTATCCATTTAAACAATGGCTTCATCAATTGATCGAAATAGGCAGCAAAATATTAGCTAGCTTCATCCTTTAATAAAACCAAATTTACACAAATGAAATTAAAACAAATCAGTTTATGGGCGTTGAGTCTTCTATTGATCACAGGATGTGGTAGTTCAGAAGAGTCAAACAATGACGATACAACGTCTAACGAGCCTGTACAGGAAGAGGAGAAAAGAGGAACAGAAAATGTTGCTTATATCTGGGGAGAGGCTGCCTTACAAGGGACGGCGATGGATACGGATCGTTTTAAACCGCGTCCAACCGTAACATCTCGATACTTAGGACTAATCTGCACAAGTATGTTTGATGCATGGACACGTTATGATGCAAATGCGATTCCGGTTTATGCTACAGAAATAGAACGTCAACCAGAAGCTGAGCAAACAATAGAAAATAAAGAGAAAGCCATTAGTTATGCAGCATATACGGCCTGCGTAGAGTATTACTATTCGGATAGTATGTATTTCAAAGACATTATGAAAGATTTAGGATTCGATCCTGAAGTCAAGTCAATGGATATGTCGACTCCTGAAGGAGTAGGGTATATGGCTGCAAAAGCTGTGAGTGATGCACGTCGTAATGATGGCTCAAACCAATACGCTTCGCACGAAGGTTCTGATGGCATGCCTTATTATGATTACACAGGTTATGCGCCGATCAACTCTCCTGAATTGAATACGGATATTAACCGTTGGCAACCAAAATATTTTGCAGATGGTGAGGGAGGAACTTACGCACCAAAATGTTTAACACCACATTGGTATATGGTTGAGACAATTGCTTTGGATTCGGCTTCTGAATTTAGACCAGGACCTCCACCGATGATGGGCTCAGAGCAGCTTAAAGAAGAGTTAGTCGAGGTAATCGAGATTCAAAAAGAGATGACGGATTACGATAAAGCGCTTGTTGAGTTTATGCGTGATGGACCACAATCAGTTCAACAAGCAGGGCATTGGTTGAAATTTGCTCAACACGTTTCGAGAAGAGATAATCATACATTGGATGAGGACATTAAGATGTACTTCTTAGTTGAGTTGGTGGCTATGGATGCCTTTATCGCTTCTTGGGATTCGAAAATGTATTACGACTTTGCAAGACCATATCAATTGGTGCACGAGGCTTATGAAGGTGAAACGATTTACGGATGGAAAGGTGAAGGAGAAGGATTCGGAGATATTGATGGGTCACAATGGCGACCGTACTCACCAGCAGTATTCTTATGTCCTCCTTTCCCAAGTTACACATCAGGACACAGTACAATTAGCGGTGGATGTGCAGAAGCATTAAAATTATTTACTGGTTCAGATGAGTTTGGAGCAGAGGCAACCATTCTTGCAGGAGAATTAACCGAAACGGATCCAGCTTTCTATGGTGATTCAATCACGTTAAAGTTTCCAACATTTACAGAGGCTGCCGAAATGGCTGGTCAATCGCGCGTTATGGGCGGATATCATATTCAAGCTGATAACTTAGCTGGTTTGGAATTAGGAAGAGACGTTGCGCACAAGGCGTGGGATTTTTACAATGCACATTTAGGTGCAGAACAATAAAAACGTGGCGATTATGAGCATGTCGAAGAAAACAAAGTTGAAATTATTAGCGATCTCGATTGGATTGATTTACGTCTGGTTTGGAGCACTAAAGTTTTTTCCGGAATTAAGTCCGGCGGAGAGTTTAGCAACTGAAACCATAGATGCGATGACTTTCCATTTATTTCGTTTTTAATGTTCTACATAATCGCAGACGGACGTTTTAAATTAGTTTTTGGTAGCTTTGTTTAATGGAAAAAGAATTTTGGGAAAATCGTTGGGAAAACGGTCAAACGGGTTGGGATATCGGTGCTGTATCTACGCCTATTAAAGAGTATATTGATCAGATTACGGATCATGAATTGAACGTTCTTGTTCCGGGTTGCGGTAATGCTTATGAAGCAGAATACTTATGGGAACAAGGCTTTAAAAATGTGAAAATTGTAGAAATTGCTAAAGGTGCGATCGATTCTTTTAAAAAACGTTTTCCAGATTTTCCCGCTGATCAGATTTTTTTTGAGGATTTCTTTAAACTCGATTCAAAAGAGCATCAATTTGATCTTGTTATTGAACAAACTTTCTTTTGCGCAATCCATCCCTCAATGCGACCAAAATATGCGGAGAAAATGAGCGAATTAATTCGACCTGGTGGAAAATTAGTTGGGTTACTATTTGACTTCCCATTAGAATCGGGCCCACCTTTTGGTGGAAACAAAGAAGAGTATTTGGGTTATTTTAAACCTTATTTTCATATTCGCTTACTAGAAAAGGCAAGGAATTCAATCAAGCCACGATCAGGTCGCGAATTTTTTATGATTTTAGAAATGAAATAGAACAATGTCTATTTTTGAATGTACTTGATCAGGTCAACGAGTCGATTAGAATACCCCGCTTCATTATCATACCAAGAAACCACTTTAATCATTCGACCGACAACGCTTGTCAGAAGGGCATCAAACGTAGCCGAGTATGAGCAGCCCAATATATCTCTCGACACAATCGGATCTTCTGTATAATCTAGAATTCCTTTTAAATCCGTCGCTGCAGCCTTTTTAAATGCTGCGTTAATTTCTTCCGTTGATATTTCATGATCCATAATAAAAGTCATGTCTGTCAAGGATCCGTCAGGCACAGGAACACGAATACCACATCCTCCCATGTTTCCATCTAATTCTGGGAATATTTTTGTAATTGCCTTCGCTGCTCCGGTTGTTGTCGGAACAATAGATTCAGCTGCAGCCCTTGCTCTTCTTAAATCCTTATGTGGAGCATCATGTAAACGTTGATCAGAAGTATAGGAGTGCACAGTAGTAATATAACAGCTCTCGATTGTTCCCAGTTGCTTCATCACATGAACAAGCGGTGCCGCAGAATTAGTTGTACAGGATGCGTTTGAAATGATTATTTCAGATCCGTCCAATATATGTTCGTTAACACCTAAAACCACTGATTTAATTCCTTCAGAACGAGGCGGTGCACTTAATACCACTTTCTTTGCGCCTGCCTCAAGGTGCTGACTTGCCAATTTCACCGTTCTAAAAATCCCGGTAGACTCCAACACCACATCAATATTTAATGCTTCCCATGGCAAATCTCTCGGGTTACGTTCGCTATACATTCTAATGGTCTGACCGTTGAGGATAAGATTTCCATCCTCCGTTTCAATTGTTCCATCAAAACGACCATGAACAGAGTCGTATTTATGCAAATGGGCTAGGGTAGCGCTATCACTTAAATCATTAATTGCCACGATTTGTATGTCTTCACTTTTACAAGCCATTCTTGTAAAGTACCTGCCTATTCTCCCGAAACCATTAATTGCTACTCGTATTGCCATTTTAACTGCTTTTAGTTGTGAAGGTATGAAAAAATCTAACTCCGTTTTCCCGATTATGATAAAAGAAAAGGGGCACTGATTTTTTGCATCAAAAAATCAGTGATTTGCAATAAAACAAACAAGTTTGGGTGATGTTCAAAAACGATTACAGCCTAATACAGGAAGTATGTTTGTTTTAGCCGTTTAATAGATTGAAGAGTTGATTCAGCTTCTCTTGTTCTTTTTCAATTAGCGGCTTTAAGTTATTTAAGGCTTCATATGCTCGCTTGATTTGATTCCTTCTGCGTTCGGCCTCTTGGTCACTTATGTCTCCTAATTCCAGCGCGGTGTCAACACGGTCTGTCGCAGCTTTTAGTTTATCTTCAATACTGATGATTCGTGCATTTATTTTCTCTATTTGAACAAGGCCTTTTTCATGAATCGTCTGTGCTCTATTCGTTACCTGTTCGATATATTCAGCAGTAAACAAGTTTGCAACTGCACTATCTGTTTCTGTAAGTAGAGCCATTGATTCCATATTCTTCGACTGAGCATCACGTCCAAAGAAAAATAAGCAAAACAAGAATAAAATATACTTCATTTGTTTATATCCCAATTAATAATGAGTCGATGGTTTTATCTAGCTTTTCGATTTCGTTATCCAATTCTTTTAAGCCAATTTCAACACTGTCGCTCAAGATCTTAATCTCTGCGACGGTTGTGCTATCCATTTTAGGTTCGTTTGGAGCCGAAGCTTCTTCAACCGGACTAGAGCAACATGCAAACCCAAAACACAAGAACACAACGACTAATCTCATTATTGAAAAATATCTAATTCTTGCAAATTTACTAAAGATATATGGTTCGAGAAGGCAGATTGATGCAGGAAAACAACTATTAAACGCATGTCTTCTATATGGTGAGTCGATCACAATATGCGTAACACGTTAGTTTTCCATTACGTGCAAAACCTAAAAGTGTGATGCCGTATTCTTTAGCGAAGTCTATGGCCAAAGTAGATGGTGCTGAAACAGCCATAATCAGCGGTATGCGAGCTCTGAAAGCTTTTGACACAATTTCGTATGAAACCCGACCACTAAACATGATCACTTTAGCCTTTCCGAGCTTGTTTTGTCGAATTAAATCGCCAACAACCTTATCCATGGCATTATGTCGTCCAATGTCTTCATGAATACTTTGTAATTCGCCTTCTTGATTGAAAGCAGCAACACCATGGCAACCTCCTGTCATTTTGAAGTTAGTTTGTGCTTCAACCATTTTAGTTTGCATTTCCAATAATTCATCAACCGTATACTGTCCGTCTGTTTTAGAGGTTTGAATTTCTTTATCCGAGGATTTAGGTCGGGGTAGATCTTCTAAAGACTGTTTTCCGCAAATACCGCAAGAAGAAACTGACAAAAGACTTCGAGAACTCAGATAACCATCACCTATTTGATCTTCCGGAATCAACGCATTGATATGGTCGATTTCACCATTCTCATTGACCGTTGTTTCTAGCTGAATTTCAGTGTTCTTGCCGATCACATCTTCAGCAAATAGCAAGCCAGTAGCTAATTCTTCTTCATCTCCTGGCGTCTGCATAACAACCGTAAATGCCTTACCATTGATTTGAATCTCCAATGCCTGCTCGACAGTCAAAGGGTCGACTACTTTCGTAGCCGACCCTTTTTCTATTTTTATTCCATCATATTTCAGTACATCGCCCATTTAGGAGAGTCCTGAAATTTTTCCATTATTATCAATTGACATGCCTTCTGATGCTGGCACTGCAGGTAATCCAGGCATTCTCATCATTACACCCAAAATCGGAATAATAAATCCTGCTCCCGCCGCAAATTCAAATTCTCGAACATTCACAGAAAAACCAGTTGGACGCCCTAACAGTTTGTCATTATCAGAAAATGACTTCTGCGTTTTTGCCATACAGATCGGTAACTTATTTAGACCTAAATCTTCAATTTTCTTTAGGTCTGTTAATGCCTTTTTTGAGTATTCAACACCATCAGCACCGTAGATTTCACGAGCAATGGTTTCAATCTTCTCTTTCACTGGTATATTCCAATCATAAAGGGCTCTGAATTCATTATTTCCGTTTTCAACAACATCAACAACAGCTTCAGCAAGATCAGTCATACCATTTCCGCCATCTGCCCAACCATTGGCTACGACAGCAGTAACTCCTTTTGCTTGACATCTTTCTTTAATTAATGCCACCTCCTCTAGAGTATCAGTTGGAAATGCGTTAATAGCAACAACCGGATTTAATCCGAATTTCTGCATATTTTCAATATGTTTCTCCAAGTTCTCTATACCAGCTGAGACTCTTTCAACACTTGGTGTGTTATATTCTTCTTTTGGAGCGCCACCGTGATGACGTAAAGCTCGAATTGTAGCAACTAAAACAGTCGCTTTTGGTTTTAAGCCGCCAGAAACACATTTAATATCCAAGAATTTTTCAGCACCTAAATCTGCACCAAAACCTGCTTCAGTAACGACATAGTCTGATAAAGATAAGCCCATTTTCGTTGCAATAATGGTATTTGTACCTTGTGCAATATTCGCAAATGGTCCACCATGAATAATTGCAGGGTTACCTTCTAAAGTTTGAACCAAGTTAGGATTGATCGCATCCTTTAATAGAATAGCCATTGCATTTTCAGCATTCAAATCACGCGCATAAATTGGTTTTTTATCCAACGTTAATCCGATATAAATATTACCCAGTCTGCGTTTGAGATCTTCAAAATCCTCTGCCATACAAAGAATTGCCATCACCTCAGACGCGGGAGTAATATTGAAACCATCTTCTCTTGGAATTCCATTTCCTGTTCCGCCTAAACCTATTACGATATCGCGCAATGCACGATCATTCATATCCATTACCCGTTTCCATGCAATTGTTCGAGGATCAAGACCTACGCTTCTTGTTTTACTCTGAATATTATTATCAATCAACGCAGAAAGCAAATTATTCGCTTTTTCTACTGCTGAGAAATCTCCAGTAAAGTGAAGGTTGATATCCTCCATAGGAACTACCTGAGAATAACCACCACCAGCAGCACCTCCTTTGATACCAAATACAGGTCCTAGAGAAGGTTCGCGAAGTACAACAGTAGTTTGTTTACCAATTTTGTTCAAACCTTCGGTTAATCCAATAGACGTTGTGGTTTTACCCTCACCGGCAGGGGTAGGTGTTAAAGCCGTAACCAATACCAAATTGTTTGAATTGACTTTACTTCTATCAATTAAAGCAATGGGTAATTTGGCTTTGTACTTGCCATACATCTCCAAATCATCTTCTGAGATATTGAGCTTTGATGCAATCTTTGAAATATGCTGCAATACGGCAGCTTGTGCGATTTCAATGTCTGATCCTACCTTTTTTGTTGTCATAGTCTATTAGAATTTTTGATTAACAATATAGGCATTTTTTCAAATGTTAAACACTTGGTATATACCTAATGGGAAGATTAGCGCAAGATCAAATTAAAACGAACGCCATTTGCTCTAACTTCTAGACATCTAGGCGCAAAGTTTAAAGTATTCCTGTCGATATAGAGGGTTTCGATACTTTGCATTAAACAAATCGGATACTCGATCTTTATATTTGCTCCAGCGTATGCCATGTCTAATGTGTTTAAATGAGGCAATTGATAGAATGATTTGGGTAATTCTCGGATATCATTCCATCCAATGAAGAGTTCTATTAAGCCTTCTAACTGTCCAAATTCTTCAGGCAAATGGGTAATGTCGTTATACTGCAGGTAGAGATGGGATAAGGAATCTAGTTCACATAACTCAGGCGGTATGGTTGTGAGAAGATTAAAATTCAGTCGCAACAATTCAAGGTTTTTTAACAGTCCAATGCTGGGAGGTAATGATTTGATTTTGTTAGCTTTAAGTGATAGTACTTCTAAATTTGGTAGAAGTCCAATTTCATCGGGAAGCGAGTCAATTTCATTACGACTGAGTATGAGTTTTTTTAAGTTCTTGAGGTTCTTGATTTCAGGTGGAATGCTCGTTAGTTTATTATTGTGGAGGTTGAGCTCTGTTAGTTCGGTCATGTTAAAAACATAGTCAGGAATTTCAGTTAAATATTTCCGACTTAAGTTTAGCTTAACTTCTGGCGGGCCTGAGCGGAACAGTTGACAAGCCCCAAGGATGAGCAGGAGTGATGTAAACAATAAAGTCTTTTGAAATACCCGAAACATACATCTAAAGTTATGCATTATTCAGATTATATTCGAAATTGAATTAATTTGCTTTTTCAAAATAGATTATGCGTAAAAAAGTATCCATCATCATGCCGGTGTATAATGCAGCTCCTTTTTTGGCGGAATGTCTGGAGACTATATTGATGCAAACCTACGGTAATTGGGAACTCTTGGCAGTTGATGATTTCTCGACAGATGATTCGTTAGGTGTGATAAAAGCCTATGCAGCAAATGATCGGCGCATAAAGCTATTCAAGAACAAAGAGAAAGGTATAATTCCTGCTTTAACGGTTGCTTTTAACAAAAGTAGTGGTCAACTCATAACACGCATGGATGCTGATGATCGGATGACTGCAAACAAATTGCAAATATTAGAAAGTGCTTTCAAGCCTGGTAAAACCATTGTCACAGGGAAAGTCAAGTATTTTTCGTCTAAACCGATTAGTCGAGGTTATCTCGACTATGAAAATTGGTTAAACGAAAGGGTTGATTATGGTGACCATTGGGCTCAGGTTTACAGAGAATGCGTTATTGCTAGTCCGAATTGGCTTGTTGATCGTTCTTGTTTTGAGGATGATATCTGCCTCGATACATTAGCCTATCCAGAGGATTATGATATGACATTACGATGGTATGATAAAGGGTATAAGGTTATCACCAGTCCAGAAATCACACATGAGTGGAGAGAGCATCCGGATCGCACTTCGCGCAATGATAACGCCTATCAACAAGCCTCTTTTTTTGAGCTAAAAACAAAGTGTTTTATAGAATATGAGCTAAAACGTGATGAGCCAGTTCAATTGCTTGGTGCAGGTAAAAAGGGAAAACTTGTGGCAAAAATCTTAACCAAAAATGAAGTTCCTTTTCAATGGTTTGATGTTAATGCTGTGGACTATGTTAATGGTTTGATGGGAAAGAAGATTCTTCCGTTATCGTCTGTAATGAAAGGAAAGAAGTCCATTTTAACCGCATGGCCAAAAGAGGTTAACTTGCGCCGCAATATCCGTACATTTTTAAAAGAAAATGACTTAGAACTAGGCGTCAAATGCTGGTTGTTTTAGTCCGAATGAAAGGCGTTTGACCTCATAACCGTTGATGATGATCCCTAAGTAATGCAGCCCAGGATAATGCTTCCGCGTAGAGAGGTCTTTAAAGTCTATTTTTTTCTTAACAGCATGGACTTCGCCGCTTTCTAACCTTGTTTCTTTTATCTGAAATACTTTTTTATTAACACTACCCGATTTTTTGACATAGCCAATGGCGTATTCTACCCGAAATTTGCCAGCGATACCGTGATTAAGGATATTAAAAGAAAAATACCCATGATCACCAATATCATAGCTGTCTCGATCAACAGTAAAATCAGTTACTTCGATAGATTTGATAGCGCCAAAACCAAAGAGTTCCATCGCTTCTTGATTTCCTTTTTTTAGGAGAGTCCTTAGGGCGTGTTTACAAACCCAGCGAGTAGTTCTACTTTCATTTATCCATTTTTTACAAAGTTTCAAGACTAAGTCAGGATGGTTTTTTGAGATGTCGTTTAAGTTGTTTGCCACACTCCTGTAGACATAATCTTCAGGATCATTTCTTATATTTTCTAGGATAGGCAGAATAGGAGAAGGGTCCTTTTCAAATTCCTTCAATTTCATTGCCCAAGGTAATAGGGGACGACAACCTTCACTGGCTAATCTGCGAATGTGTTTGTTTTCATGAGACGTCCATTTTACCATCTCTTTTATGGTCTCGGAATATTTAACAATAAATGGACGGATCGCAAATTCGGCAGTAGAATATTGCGTAAAAATCAAAAGTGCGTCTAAAGAAATGCGATAATGATTTAAACCATACAATTCTACAAAAGTAGGGAATACGAGAGCTGTTAAACCTTGGAATTGTGGTGCTATATCAAGGAGCACTTCGATTTGTTCAGGGTAGGTTAATGCCAATTTTTCATGAATACATTCCGTGATATGCCGGGTTCGCATTTTTAGGGGTATATCTGCCCAATCTTTGTGAATGACTGTTGATTGAAAGTCATTGGTATTAAAACTAGAATAGGAAGCCGCTATAGCATTCCCCAATTGATTAATCCATTGTTCTGTATATAAATTCTTAAGTAAATCGGCCATTTATAGTGAGTTGATCCATTCGAAATAACCGACATTTAACGGGTTCGGTTTCTTATTGAAAATTCCGTAAACACTAGAACCTGTTCCGGTCATTGAAACATATAAAGCACCTTGTTCGATAAGCTTTTGTTTTATCTCATCGATTTCAGGATTTCCATCTAAAACAGTATCCTCAAAATCATTAAAAACTTTAGGGAGCCAAAGAGCAGGTTCATGATTTAATATCCAATTCAGATCAAAAAACCTTTTGCCCGGCTGAATGCCTCCAAAGGCTTCAGCTGTGCTAATGTGAATTCCCGGATTGATTAATTGAATAAAATATTCACTGAGATCAAATGAAATGGGTTGGACATGTTCTCCTTTTCCGGTGATGTGCGCAGCTTTATTCTTAATGAAAAAGGCACAGTCGCTGCCCAATTTATCTGCACGTCGCTCCAACTCTTTATTCGAAATATTCAGATCAAACAAGTTATTTAAAAGAACCAACATCGCTGCTCCATCCGCAGATCCGCCACCAAGTCCAGCGCCCATTGGCACAACCTTATGTAAGTGAATTTTGACAGGAGGGAGGTCAAAGTCATCTTGCAAATCATAAAAAGCTTTTACCACAAGATTATCGGAGTGATCACCTTTGATGGGCAGACCACTAGTGTGTATAGCGAAATGATCATGAGGCACCACTTCTAGAATATCAGTTAAGTTAAGCGGGTAGAAGACGCTTTCAAGGTTATGATAGCCATCAGGACGCCTGTCCACAAGTGTTAGACCAATATTTATTTTACAACCCGGAAAAACGACCATCTTCTCTCTTCTTGTTCTTGTATTGAACTGGAAATTGTCTTTAAATGAAATCCAATTTCCACAATAATAATTAACTTGAGCTTTGAAACCTACAAAGATTATAATGATTTTAAAAAGAATTTGTTTACTCGGAACCGTGAGTTTATTGCTAACTGCTCATGCGCAGGACTGGAATACAATGAAGACCTTTACACCTGGCCAAACGATTCAGGATGTAATTCCATTAAACGAATCGACATGGATTGCGTCGAGTTCATTATATAGCGGTACAGGTTTAAATATGAAGCGCTCTACTGATAATGGGGAGACTTGGACAGAAGAATATTCGGGTTATACTAGTCAATCATTTAGGAGCCTTGCATCGCCGGATGGGGAAGTGAGTTTTGCTATTGCTAACGAGGCCGTTTTAATTACGGATAACGGTACTGATGAATGGGTCACTGTCGACGTGCCAACAGACGTACATCTCAGAGATATTTATTTTTTAAATGAAACAGACGGATGGATCGGAGGTGATGCAGGCACTATTTTAAAAACTGAAGATGGCGGAGCGACGTGGTTAGACATAGAAGCGACAGGAACAGTTGGGGGCAGCATCAATGATATTTATTTTATCGATGAGTCGGTTGGATTTATTTGTGGATTTAATTATTTCCAACGAACAGTGGATGGCGGATTAACATGGACAGATATTGAAGGTTTTGAAGCAGAACACGCCATGTATCAGTTACAAGAAATGCATTTTGAAGGATTTAATACTGGATGGGTTTGTGGTGATATTGGGTATATCTATAAAACAGAAGATGGAGGGCTCAACTGGACGGCACAAGAAGGTGGGACAGAGGTCTCACTGCAAGGTATTTCATTTGTGACAGAAAATTACGGATTTGCTTGCGGTTTTGATGGAACGATAGTTGGCACAGCAGATGGTGGGACTATATGGACGGTTTCTACGACCGATACAGACGAGCATATCATGGCCATTGATTTTAATGACAGTCGTGGTATAGCCGTTTCCCATTCGGGGCAAATATTGTTTATGGACTTGCCGTTTAGTTCAACTGATCCTGACTTTGAGCTTAATTTATCGATTTTTCCAAATCCTTGCCAGTCAATTTTGCAGGTGAACGTTGACGGTCTAACAGAAATATCAAAAATTGAAATATGGGATCAAACAGGTAAATTAATCTGGCAAGAGACCCAGCCAAATAACAAGATAGATATAAGCGAATTAGCAAGGGGGACTTATATTTTATACGTTTTAACATCTCATAATACGTATACCAAAAAGTTTATAAAAGAATAGATAAATAAAGTCGAATAGAGGCTGCGAGCAAAAAAACATTAAATTTGGCACCTCGTTTCAAAGTGAATATATAAAACGGACAAATTTTGTCCCGATAAAAATAAAAACATGGCAAATTATCTACCATTCGAAGAACCGATAAGTGTAATCGAAGAAGAGATTGTTAAAGCAAGAGAAATTGAAGAGAATAGTGGTGTAAGCAGCTCAAAAATGATCAAAGATCTAGAGAAGAAGCTGAAAAATACCAGAGAAGATATTTTTAAGAATCTTTCCCCTTGGCAACGCGTTCAATTGTCAAGACATCCAGACAGACCTTATACTTTGGATTATATTCAGGCTCTAACAGGCGGTGATTTTGTTGAGCTTCACGGCGATCGCAACATCAAAGATGATAAGGCAATGGTTGGTGGTTTTGGCAAAATTGACGGAGAAACAGTGATGTTTGTTGGTCAGCAAAAAGGGACAAATACAAAATTAAGACAGTATCGCAATTTCGGAATGCCAAATCCTGAAGGTTATCGAAAAGCATTACGCCTATTTAAATTAGCCGAGAAATTCAATAAACCCATTGTTACTTTGATTGATACACCGGGTGCATTTCCAGGTTTAGAAGCAGAAGAAAGAGGACAAGGTGAAGCCATAGCTCGTAATATCTACGAAATGATGAGCCTAAAAGTACCAGTGATATGTATTATCATTGGAGAAGGTGCTTCTGGGGGAGCTTTAGGTATTGGAGTAGGTGATAAGGTGATCATGTTAGAGAATTCGTGGTATTCTGTTATCTCTCCTGAAAACTGTTCTACTATTCTATGGAGAAGTTGGGATTATAAAGAGCAAGCCGCTGAAGCACTGAAGTTAACTTCAACTGACATGAAAGGTTTAAAAATTGTCGACGAGATCATTAAAGAACCGATTGGCGGAGCACATCGATTTAGAGAAGAGACTTTTGAAAACGTTAAAAAAACGATTCAAAAACATTTGACTAAGTTATCAGAAATGGATCCTCAAAAACGTACTGAAAAGCGTATCGATAAGTTCTGCAAAATGGGTGTTTACAAGGGGAAATAATCATTTTTCCTTAGCAATGAGACTATGATAGGAGCGGATTTTGAAAAGATCCATTTCCAATTGTTCGGATTGGATTTGGTGGAGCCTATGGCGTTTGTAACAGATACTATTTTGGGAGTATTGAGCGTATGCCTCGGGATCATGTTGATTCGACTTAAAAAAGATCACCCGTTTAGAACTTATTGGATTTGGTTTTTTATGCTCTTTGGCTTAGGTGCTTTTGTTGGAGGTCTTGGTCATACCTTTTTTAATTACTGCGATGTATACGGTAAATTACCTTCTTGGCTTTCGGCTCCAATTGCCATATTCTGTCTTGAGCAAGGAATGATAGCGGCTAATCCAAGCCTAAAACGAATTGATCTATTTAAAATCATATCATTTTGGAAATTAGTCATTGTTTATGTTGTATTCGGACTAGTGTTTACTTATGGTGATTTAGAGGAAAAACCAGGTTTACCTTTTTTACCGATTGCTTTTAATACCATATTTGGTGTCATCATGACAGCTGGTGTATTGGGGAACAGTTATGCAAAAAAGATCGGACCTGAATTTAAGTATTTTGTCTTTGGTGTTTTAATTCTGACTCCGTCTGCATTCATTTTTCTCATGAAGATAAACCTTCATCAATGGTTTGATAAAAACGATTTGAGTCACATTCTTATGATGATTGGAATAACGTATTTCTATTTAGGAGTGAAACGTTCTATTCATCATTTGGATACCAAAGACATTTCAGGATAATTTCTGAGAATCCAATCTAAGTCCTATCTTTAGGACTTACCAATTAAGTTAAAAGATGATTTTCAAATTTAATGAATTCATACCGGTTGTTCATCCTTCTGCATTTGTTCATCCGCAAGCCACTGTTACGGGTAATGTTATTATCGGTAAAAATGTTTATATCGGACCAAGCGCTGCATTAAGAGGTGACTGGGGTCAGATCATTATTGAAGATGGGTGCAATGTTCAGGAAAACTGCACGATTCACATGTTTCCAGGAACCACAGTGCGACTAAAAGAAGGTGCGCATATCGGGCACGGGGCCATTATTCATGGCGGAACGATAGGTAAGAACACATTAATCGGGATGAACGCTGTGGTAATGGATGATGCAGTGATCGAGGAAGAATGTATAATTGGGGCGCTATGCTTTGTACCGGCTAAAATGAACATACCAAAGCGCAGTCTAGCCGTTGGGAATCCAGCAAAAATTATTAAAAAAGTATCAGATGAAATGATTGCTTGGAAATCAAAAGGCACGGCGCTCTATCAACAATTGCCATCAGAATGCCAATCTACTTTAAAAGAGGTGGAGCCGCTACAAGAAATTGAACCCAATCGCCCAAAACAAGAATCGATGTATACGACTTGGGAGAAAATAAAGAATACATAATCGTTCTGTATTCTCCTATTTAAACGTTTAAGTACATTTGTCACATCTTTTGAAACACCTTTGTCTAAACAAGGTGTATGAAACGATTTTTACAATTTTTTATTCTCACTATTTTATCAATAAGCTGAAGCTTTGCGAACGAGCCTACGGCTGCTAATTTAACTCATCAAGGCAGAATTGATTGGGTTTATTATGATTTCTCTAATCAGATTGACTTACAGCCCTTGGATGGATTATATATGTCAGGAGAAGGTCAGATTCAGATGTTACGCTTAAATTATCAAGGGCATACATTTTTGATTAATGAATGGGGGCAAGCACAAGGTCATATACAAGGTCCTTTTCAAGTCGAATTAGATGATGATGGCAGATTAGAACGTTTTCGCGTCGATTATAGCACTGTTTTGAGATTTGAGTATGACTTTGATGGCAGGTTAGAGGAAGTTCGAGACGGATCATTTAATACCTTGTTTGAGCTGGATTATAATATGGATGGTTCGCTGGATCGCATTGATAAAGGTAGGTTTGACTTTTTTGCACGATTCTATTATGATCTGGATGACCATTTGGACGGTATTAAGGATGATAAATTCAACGAGACATGGGATATTGATTATGGTTTTGATGATCAAATTGAGGAGATTGAAGATGGTAGTTTCAAGACCTTGGCTGAATTCCAATATCACCATTCAACGCTTCATTCGATCTCGGATTATGGTACAAATACAAAGTTTTATATTGGTGCAAGTTATGTGGATTATATGAATGGTTGGGTACAAGAAAGTCATGCAAATCAAGGTGGTTGGGGAAATAATAACGGATGCGGACAACCAGCAGTTCAGTTTTTTAGACATGCCAATTATAGTGGAATCGCGCTAAACTATGTTTCTGGAGAATTGGCTGAATTGCCCTTAGGTTGGAATGATGAAATATCATCTATCACGGTTCCAGCCGGCTATCTTTTAATTGTTTATGAACATGCTTTTTTTGGCGGATCAACACGAGTCATTCAAAATAGCTGGACAGTAAATGATTCGCAAGATTGGTGGAATGATCGCATCTCCTCTTTTAAATTAATTAGGATCTAAGTGTACATTGATTTTAGCCAACGCATTTACTTCATTCGTCATTTCTATATATAAGAACAGCCGCTATGCTCTATTTCGTGCCAATTCAGGACGACAATGACGGAAAATATGGCTAAATTTATACTATGGTTAAAAGGTTAGCGCAATTAAGTTTGCTATTGATGATCTGCGTTATGAATGGGGCTTATGCTCAGTTGAATATCACAGAGGTAGGTTTTTTGGATATCCCCGAAATGCACAGCACCGGATTGAACGATGTTTGGGGCTATGAAGATGAAACAGGTATAGAGTATGTCCTAGTTGGCGCTATGGATGGTGTCTCTGTGGTAGATATTTCTGATCCAGCTGCTCCAGACGAAGTATTTTGGGTAGATGGTTTAAATTCTATTTGGCGGGATCTAAAAGTACATGGTGATTATGCTTATGTCACTACCGAAGCACTTCAAGGTTTGATGATTATTGATTTATCACCTTTACCAGAAAGTACTGACCTTCCTGTTTCAATTTATACTGGACCTGATGGAGGAGAATGGATGTCAGCGCATAACCTTTATTATGAAGATGGATACATTTATATTTTCGGTGCAAATCGCGGGAATAGTGGTGTCATAATACTAGATGTGGCTACTGACCCACTTAATCCGATAGAGGTTGGTGAGTTCGATAATTGGTATGTGCATGACGGTTATGTTGATAATGATACCGGCTATTTTGCTCATATTTATGAAGGATTTTTTAGTGTTGTAGATTTAACGGATAAATCAGACCCGACTATGATCGGAACGGCATATACGCCGACCAATTTTGCACATAATATATGGGGTTCTACGGATGGTAATTTTATGTTTACTACTGATGAAGTCCCAGGAGGATATCTCGGTGCTTTTGATGTGTCGAATCCAGCGAGCATTACTCAGGTGGACAAAATTCAATCCTCCCCGGGTAACGATATCGTTCCGCATAACGCCCATGTAAAAGGGAATTACCTGTATACATCTTATTATACCGACGGCGTCGTGATTCATGATATTAGGCATCCGCACAATATGGTCGAGGTCGGAAACTTCGATACATCACCATTAGATGCTCCAACTACAGAAGGTTGCTGGGGATTATACCCTTATTTTGAGTCAGGTTTGATTGCAGCAACGGATAGAGAAGAAGGGTTGTTTATTTTAGACCCTAACGAGCATCCTGGTAGTTATTTAGAAGGTAATATTACCGAGCTAGGAACAGGTATGGCCCTGAATAGTGTAGCCGTTACTTTTGACGGTACAACGATTGAAGATGAGTCGAATATTATTGGTGACTATGCGATTGGAACGGAAGCAGAAGGAACGGCAGATGTGACCTATTTCAAGGTGTTGTACTATCCGCAAACTATTTCGGTTGATTTGACCAATGGAGAGATTACAACACAAGATGTTGTACTTGAAAAAATACCTGAATTCTCAATCACTGTTCGTGTGCTAGACGCTGCCACGCTTGACCCTGTGGAGGGCGCAAGTGTTTTAATGGAACATACTTATATTGATCATGAGGGTACGACTAATGTGGATGGAGAAGTTGAGATTCCACTTTATTACCAAGATAATTACAAGTTTTATGCTGGAAAGTGGGGATATAACACAACCTGTTATGTCGACACCATGATTACGGATGAAATTATTGAGATTGTTGCCTATATCGATCAAGGTATTGCAGACGATTTTACATTTGATTTTGGTTGGAGTGCCAGTGGAACGGCCGCTCGGGGGCATTGGGAGCGTGAAGTGCCAGTTGGTGTAGCTGGTGGTGATGGAACGGCGCAGAACCCTTTTAATGATATCAGTTTTGATTGTGGTGATTATGCTTACATGACGGGCAACGGAACGAATATCTCGAATACGGAAGAGGTTAACGATGGCGAAGTTTTATTGATTTCACCTGTTTTTGATTTAACCACTTATTCGAATCCACACATTAACTACAGTTCTTGGTTCTTTTGCAGACATGGAGCTCCGCCAGATGATACATTACAGGTTTATTTGTTAAATGGTTTAGGTGATTTTATTTTAATTGATCAGCATTATAATGGCGGTTTACCGATGGGTCAGTGGAATGCCAATTCGATTGACGTTTCTGATTATGAATTAACTGAAAATATGCAAGTTTTGTTTATGCTCAGTGATTATGTGGAAACCGAGAATGTGACCGAAGGTGGTGTTGATAATTTTTCAGTTACAGACTTCGCTTTAGTGTCTACAGAGGAGGTTGAAGAGAACGGCTTTATATCACTGTATCCCAATCCTTTTAAGAATCAGATTAATGTTGAAGGAGTCGAAAGTGGAACCGTGGAAGTATGGGATATTAGTGGACGAAAAATCCTATCCTTGCCCGTAGCGCCGATAGTCGATTTGCCGGAAATGGAGCGTGGAACATATTTTTTCGTAATTTTAGATTTGGAAGGAAATCGACAAACGGTTTTCACCCAAATTAAAAACGATTAAGATGTTTAAACCCCATACTTGGGCATTTCTTTTTGGTGGCGTCCTCTTTGCTTGTGCTGGACCAGAACCGTCCAACAATTCTGAAAATGATGATACAAGTGATTCTAGCAGTATTATTGAATATGAATTGAACGAAACACGGCTCAGTGCTGTGGAGTACAATGATGAGTTATCGTTGATTCAACAAGGGGTTTATGATCAAATCAACGAGTTATTTCTTTCAGATCCGCTCACGGTTGGACAAAACCTAGAGAATACGAAATTTGAAATTGACATCAAACTATCAGACCTTAAGCAATTAGAGCCTTATGAAGGAGGAGAAGACTTCAAAGCCGCATTGGTCAGCCTTTTAGCTTTTTATCAAGATGAATTGAATACGGGGTTTGAGGAGATTTTACCATCATTAGAAAAAGAGCAAGAAGAACGAACGGCTGAAGAAATCTACCACATCAATGATTATGACGAATCCTTTGCATCAAAGGAACAGGTGTTTTTCGCAAAAATTGATTCTACACAAAATGCATTTGCACAAGCGAACCAAATTCAAATTGTTGACTTATAATTGATCGCATGAAGAA
>Ga0181553_10001480_pt1 | contig 20759 bp, 15 predicted proteins | sample 011ome_17_FD_133753 | JGI IMG/M metagenome (GOLD analysis project Ga0181553, IMG submission 133753) | Coastal salt marsh microbial communities from the Groves Creek Marsh, Skidaway Island, Georgia - 011502XT metaG (megahit assembly) | ecosystem: Environmental > Aquatic > Marine > Intertidal...
ACAATCTGATATAAATCAGCATTGCCGAAAAAGCTGATGATATCATCTGCCATTGCCGCACCAATCTGGTCAATTTCAACCAGCTCGGCATGCACGGCTGTCAGGTCAGCCTGTGGGTTGAGCGCCAGCATCATCTGATCCATCTGGCCATAATGCAGCGCCAGCAAGCGCGCTGTTGCCTGTCCCACCTGTCTGATGCCAAGGCTGTAAATAAACCGCGCCATGCCAATCTGGCGGCGGCTGTCAATGGCGGCCAGCAATTTTGCTATTGATACCGCGCCATAGCCATCAAGTTCGGCCATGGCGTCGCGATGTGACCCCAGGGCAAATATATCAGCCGGCGTGGTGATCCAGCCAAGCGTTATAAATTGTTCGATCTGGCGGGCGCCAAGCCCTTCGATATCAAACGCATCACGCGATACAAAGTGTTTGAGCCCCTCAAAAAGCTGCGCCGCACATTTGAGCCCGCCGCTACAGCGTCTGACAGCTTCGCCGTCGGGCCGGGTGGCATCATTGCCACATATCGGGCATCTATCGGGAAAGACGAATGCGGTCTCGTTACCGCTGCGTGATTCTGCAATCACCCGGACAATTTGTGGAATAACATCGCCGGCACGCTGGATCACCACCTTGTCGCCAATGCGAATATCTTTCCGCCGGATTTCATCCTCATTATGCAAAGTGGCGTTGGATACAATGACGCCGCCAACCGATATAGGCTGCAACCGCGCAACCGGCGTCAGCGCACCGGTGCGTCCAACCTGAATATCAATGGCGCTGATCGTGGTTTCGGCTTGTTCCGCCGGAAATTTATGCGCCAACGCCCAGCGTGGTGCGCGCGCCACCTGACCGAGGCGGGTCTGATAATCATGCCGGTCAATTTTATACACCACGCCGTCAATATCATAGGGAAGGCTGGCGCGCGCCCGACCAATGGCGTCATAGCTTTGTAACAACCCGTCAACATCCGGGCTTTTGCTGGACAAATCATTAACGACAAACCCGAAACCCCGTAAAGCCGTCAGAAATTCCCAATGTGTTGCGGCGATTTCGGCACTTGTTTCACCCATCGAATAGGCAAAAAACTGTAAATTGCGGTCACCGGTGACCGTGGCATCTTTTTGACGCAATGATCCGGCTGCGGCATTGCGCGGGTTGGCAAACACCCGTCCCCCCTGATCTTGCTGTTGCGCGTTCAACGCCAGAAAATCATCTCGGTTCATGTATAATTCGCCGCGCACTTCCAGAATGTCCGGCACTGTGCCAAGCAGGGTTTTGGGGATGGCATCGACGCGCTCGATATTGGCTGTGACATCCTCGCCCACCGCGCCGTCACCGCGTGTGGCTGCCTGTACCAGCCGGCCTGCCTCATACCGCAGGCTCACAGACAGGCCGTCGATTTTTGGCTCGGCAACAAATTCGGCAAGGGCATCATCGGCAAGTGACAAAAATTTGCGTACGCGCGTGACAAAATCAGTAATATCGTCCGGGCTAAAGCCATTATTCAGCGATAACATCGGCCGGGCATGTCTGGCTTTGCCGAAATGACCGGTGCTGGCCGCACTGCTTGGCGGGCTGCCAACCCGGAATGAGGGGCTATCAGCCCGGATTAACGCCGGAAAGGCGGCTTCCAGCAGGCGGTTACGCGCAACCAGCCGGTCATACTCGGCATCGGTCACTTCCGGATTGTCGTCCCCGTGATAAAGCGCGTCATGCCGGGCAATTTCTGCCGCAAGGCTGGCCAGTTCGGCAGCCGCTTCGGCGTCAGATAAATTTTCCGGGTCGGTCGTTTGCAGGGTGAATTGGGCTGGCTTCGCGGGCATGGTCTAGCCTTCCCGCAGGGCGGTGGCAGCGGCGCGTGCCTCGGCGGTAATGGTCTCGCCAGCCAGCATGCGGGCAATTTCTTCGGTGCGTTCCGCATCGCCAAGCACTTCGGTGCCACTGATAACGGTGTCGTCAGAGGCGGTTTTATAGATCCGCAAATGATGCTGGCCTTTTGCCGCGACCTGCGGCGAATGGGTGATGACAAGTGTCTGGACAGACTCGCCGAGGCGTGCCAGACGCTCGCCAACAGCCGCCGCCACAGCGCCGCCAACCCCCGAGTCAACCTCGTCAAAAATCAGGCTGCGCGGATCATTTGACGCTTCCAAAACAACCTTTAACGCCAGCAAAAACCGGGCAAGCTCGCCGCCCGATGCAATCCGGTCAATTGGCCCGGCGGCCATGCCCTTATTGGTGCTGGCCTCAAACCTGACGGTGCTTGTGCCCTTTGGCCCCCATTGCGACTCGCCAAGCGGGGTGATCACCGTGTTAAAAATGGCCCCCTCCAGCTTTAATGGTGCAAGTTCGGCTGCAACTGCCGCATCAAGCTGTTGCGCCGCGCTCCGGCGCCCGGCCTCAACAGCAGTCGCCAGATCCTGATACCGCTCTTTCCATTGCGCGGCGGCGTCCTGCATGGCACCAATTTGTCCAGACTGGTCTTCGATACCGGCAAGCCGGGCGGCCAGCGTTTGGTGTATCTGCGGCAGCGCGTCGGTGTCACAATTATGTTTACGCGCTTGTTGACGCAGCGCATGTAACCGGTCATCCAGCTGTTCAAGCTGGCGCGGGTCGGCTTCAAGACAGTTGCTTGCCGCATTGATCAGGCTGCCGGCTTCGGCCAGTTCAGCCTCGGCACGCTGCAAGGCCGACAAGGCCTCATCCAACGGCCCACCTGCCAGCTCGGCGGCTTTTTCAAAGGCTGTGACCGCCATGCCAAGCGCATTTTGCGCGCCGGTATCGCCAAACAGCGCATTTTCGCCAACGGCCATGCTTTCGCCAATTTTGCTGATATTGGCAAGGCGCGTTCGTTCAGTCAAAAGGCTGGCTTCTTCGCCGGTCTGGGGCGCCAGATGGTCAAGACTCTGCACGGCGTCACGCAACCAGTCTTCTTCCGCTTTGGCATCGCTTAATTGCTGTCGCGCCTGCTCCAGCGCTTGCCGGGATTCAGCCCAGCGGTGCCAGCTTTGGGTCAATTCGGATAACAGCTCATGGTGCCCAGCGGCCCGGTCAAGCAAGGCAATATGCGTACTGGTATCAAGCAGGCCGCGCCCTTCAAATTGCCCCTGAATTTCAACAAGCAGATCGCCAACCTGTCGCAGCAGCCCGACTGACACCGGCACATCATTGATACTGGCCGTTGATTTGCCATCAGCTTTGAGGCGGCGCCGCAAAATCAGCTGATCCTCGGGCGTGATGCCGGTGTCCTCGAGCACCGCCCATACGGGGCTGCTGCGGCTTATCTGAAACAATGCCGATACCTGCGCGCTTTGGCTGCCTTGCCGGATCAGGCCAAAATCCGCCCGGCTTCCCAAAGCCAGCCCCAGAGCATCGAGCAGGATTGATTTGCCAGCCCCGGTTTCACCAGTTAGCACGGTCAGCCCCGGCTCAAAATCCAGAGTGAGCTGTTCGATCAAAACAATATTTGAAACGCTTAGGCTCGCCAGCATTGGTTAATCAAAAATTGAGGTCACAGCATCAAACGAGCGTTTGAGAACGCCTTTTGGTGCGGGTTTTTCCGGATCGGCGATTAATGCGGCAAGCCGTTCCGTCCAGATCGAGTTCGGGTAGTTATAGACAGCCACCTGACGGATACGCCCGGCTTCCTCAATCAGCCCAAGCGCCAGATAGGCCTCGGCACTGCGATGCAGCGCTTCGGGCACCTGATTGGTGGTGTCATAATTGTCGATCACAATCTGAAAACGGCGCAGCGCCGCGCTGTAAAACTGATTATTCAGATAATACCGGCCGACGGCCATTTCTTTGCCGGCAAGGTGCGAACGGGTCAGGTCGATCTTCAGCTGGGCATCGCGTGAATAGGTGCCTTGTGGAAAACGGCGGACTAATTCTTCAAACGCCTGCATCGCCAGCATGGTCATCGCCGCATCGCGTTCCACATCGACAATCTGTTCGTAATAGCTCAGGGCTTTCAGATAATATGCATATTCGACAAATTCGCTGGCCGGGTTCAGCTCAACAAATCGGTCGAGTGCGTTAACCGCACGCACATAATCATTGGCTTGGTAAAATGACCAGGCAGCCATAACCTGCGCACGCACAGCCAGTGCCGAATAGGGGTGCTGTCGTTCGACCTCTTCAAATTTAGGCGCGGCTTTTTCCGGGCTTTCATTGAGTACGGTGTCAAGCGCGTCATTATACAAGATCTCAACAGGTTGCTCGATCTGTTCTTCGACGACATTGGCCGATGAACAGGCCCCGATGAAACAACAGCAGATCAGCATTATGATTTTGTCGTATGTTCTCACCGGGGACTCCGCGCTTGATTTAGGCCGTAGTATGAGCCTTGGTTTGGGCCGTAGTTTGAGCATAGCCTGCCAAGACATGCACCGACCACGCAACACAATAGCTTGATAAATCACCGCTGAAAAGACCGCGTGATGCATGTTTGGTGAATAAGATGGCTGTGGGTGAAATTTTGCCCGGTTTACGCCGTGGCGGCGGCGGCCATTTCCGGCAACACATAACTGTCTGAACGGCTTTGTGTTGTGCCAGCCTCAACAATTTTATAGGCACTCGGGTCACTAAGCAGCGCCTGTACCAGTTTTGTGCTAAGCGCATGGCCGGGGCGATAGGCTGTCATTTTGGTTTTAACCGGCATACCCAGCAACAAAAGATCACCCAGACAATCCAGCGCTTTGTGCCGGACAAATTCACGTTCCATGCGCAAACCACCATCATTGAGAATTTTGCCGCCATCGACAACAAGCGCATTGTCCAGCGAGCCGCCCAACGCAAGTCCGGCATTTTTCATCAGCTCGACATCACGCCACTGGCAAAATGTACGGGCGCTTGCCAGTTCGGCGGCAAAGCTGCCATCCTGATGGCGGTAGCGCAGCGACTGGTTGCCAATCGCGGCGTCCTCAAATTCTATTTCAATATCTAACTCGAGGTGATCACAAGGCTCTAACCGGGCCCAGGAACCATCATCGAGGCTGACCACAACCGGCTTGGTCACCAGAATATATTTGCGTCGTGCCGGTAATAGTTCGAGTCCGACACCATGTAATGCATCAAGAACAGGTTGGCTGCTGCCATCAAGGATCGGCGCCTCGGGCGCATTGATTTCGACGATTGCATTATCCAAACCAACGCCAGCAAAGGCTGCCATCATATGTTCGATTGTTTCAAGACCAATGCCGTCATTATTGACAACACGCGTGCATAGCCGTGCCTGTTCAGCAAATTTTGCGTGGGCATGAACGGTTTGCAGTCTTGCATCTATGTCAATCCGACGAAATTTAATGCCGGTATTTGCCGGTGCCGGACAAATTGACAGCTCGACAAAACGACCTGAATGCAGTCCAATACCGTCGAAAGTCACACGGTCACAAACCGTCGTTTGAAACGGCTGTTCGACATATTGGTTGTAGGCAATCGTATCGGGCATAAAAGCTTTGTCGTTTCTTTGTCATCGCCGCCATAACTAGCATTATGAGTGGTCGATTATGTTGCGTCTCGTTGTTTGGCCGCTTTGGTGTGGCCGGTTTGGCTTTTATGCAAGGCATAAATAACCCGAGGAAACAATACGCATTTCCCCGGGTCATTCCAAATCACATTTGGTTACTGATTGTAGCAATAGCTGTTGCCAGCTATGACCATTGGTTTAGTTGGCCTGCCGGCGTAAAAATGCCGGAATATCCAGCTCATCGTCGGACACCTCTAATTTTGCCTTGTCGGTATCATTGACATCGCTATGCACAACATCTGAACGCGACAAATCGAGGATTGATGCCGAGGGCTGTGCTTCGCCGATGGCTGGCTCTTTGCGGGATGCGGGTTCGGCTGCATCTGGCTTGGTTGACCACAGGCCTGAAATTTTATTGATCAGGCTGGCCGGCCGTTTTGCCGGAGTCTCCATCGCAACAGGCACAGCATCAGCATCTGGCAACGCTGTTGTTTGTGCCGGAATGAAGCCAACACGCGGTGCTGCCGCAACCTCTGTAGTTTCTGGCGTTGCCGTGTCCGACTTGGTGTCATTGTCGGTCTGCGCGGCAAGCGGTGCGGTGTGGTCTGTGTCGGTTGTGACTGAACTGTCAGCCTGCTGACTGCCGGTTTCATCCGGCGCATCGGCAATGGCGGATTTGGCAATGGCGGATTTGGCAATGGCATCATCGATATCGAGCTGATCGGCATTGTCGGACAGATCGCGGTGTTCTGCGGTGTTGTCCGTGCCGCTATCGGCAGTTGTGACATCCGCCTCTGCATCAGCGGTATCCGGGCTATCAACCGCGTCTGCCTTCGTTGCTACGTCGGGTGATAAAGCCGCATCGGCCGGTGCGCTGTTGTCCGCCATCGTCGTTTCGGCAATGGCTGGCTGAGTTGGGACGAAACCTGCAAGCGGATTTGGCACGATGGTACTGGGCCGCAGATTGGCCACAGCCGCCGGTGCGCTGGCAGTGCTTGGCTTTCCAAGCGCTTGTGTGGCAGCGTCGATGCCGGTGGCCACAACCGATACCCGCATTACACCTTCAAGCTTGTCATCAAAGGCCGATCCGAAAATAATCGTGGCGTCGGCGTCAACTTCCTTGCGGATGCGATTGGCCGCTTCATCAACCTCAAACAATGTCATATCCATGCCGCCGGTGATATTGATCAAAACGGCATGTGCACCTTTCATCGTGGTGTCGTCAAGCAGCGGATTATTGATCGCCGCCTCGGCCGCCTGTGTGGCGCGGCTTTCGCCGCTGGCTTCGCCAGTGCCCATCATGGCCTTGCCCATTTCGCCCATCACTGCGCGAATATCTGCAAAATCCAGATTGATCAGCCCGGGCTTGATCATCAGATCGGTGACGCCGCAGACGCCCTGATGCAATACCGTGTCGGCGATATGAAACGCATCGGCAAAGGTGGTGCGTTCATTCGCCAAACGGAACAGGTTTTGATTTGGGATGATGATCAGCGTGTCAACATAGGCTTGCAGTTCTTCAATGCCACTCTCGGCCTGTTTCATGCGGCGCTGGCCTTCAAATTCAAAAGGCTTGGTGATCACCCCAACAGTCAGAATGCCGCGCTCGCGGGCGGCTCTGGCAATCACTGGTGCGGCTCCGGTGCCGGTGCCACCACCCATGCCAGCGGTAATAAAGACCATGTTGCAATCGGCCAGTTCAGCCATGACTTCCTGCAGGCTTTCTTCGGCGGCGGCACGGCCAATTTCTGGTTTTGATCCAGCTCCGAGCCCTTGCGTGATGGCGCTGCCAAGCTGAATTTTACGGCTTGCTTTGGAATGCGCCAAAGCCTGCCCGTCGGTATTGGCAACAAGAAAGTCAACGCCCTCAAGGTCGGCATTGATCATATTGTTGACGGCGTTACAGCCGGCGCCACCAACACCAACAACGGTGATACGTGGACGCAGCTCTTGCATATTTTGCGGTACAGTAAGGTTAATGGTCATGACTGACTCCCTTCGCTTTGAATTGTGCATTGTGACATGTCAGCAGACATGCCTGTTGAAATGCCTTTTGAAATACCTGTTGAAATGGCAGTTGTGACCTGCCGGTTGGGTTGGATTACACGGCGAACAGAACTGCCGGAATCGAGGGGTGAACATATTGGTTTCATTTTTACCTCTTCTTACAAATTGTCACGAAGCCACGCACCAATACGTTCGAATGGCCCATGTGGCAGGGTGCGGGTCTGCCGGTCGTCGGGGTCATTATCTTCGAGGCGGCTCACATGGATCAGCCCGCCAATGCTGGCGGCGTATCCCGAGCTGCTGTTATTTTCGTCAAGTCCGGCAACGCCGATGGGTGTGCCGATACCAATTGATTTTTTGCTCTGTCTGGCGAACAGATCGGCAAGCCCGGTAAGCTGGCTGGCACCGCCGGTCAGCACAAAGCGACTGCCGGCGGTATGTTCCATACGGGCTTTCGCCATGCGGTTTTGCAGTATTTCAAGAATTTCTTCGACACGTGGCCGGATAATTGCGCTTAACAGATTGCGTTCAATGGTTTTGCCGCCAATTTCGGTTGTGGCGCTGCCAAGTGACGGGATGGTGATGTTGTCACTGCGACCAAGCCGCATCACTTCGCGCAACCGTTCCGGGGCGTCGCCGGCAACCTCGGTCGGCATCACCGAACCGTCAATCGCCTTCAGTCGTTCCGCATCACTCAGCGGTGTCGACAAAATCCGCGCAATGTCGGTGGTGACATGATTCCCGCCAACGGTGATAGTGTCGACATAGACAAGCTTGCCTTCCATAAAAATAGCAATCGATGTTGTGCCACCACCCATATCGATAATGACGCTGCCAAGGTCACGTTCTTCAGGCGTTAAACAGGCAATGCCAGCCGCATAGCCGGCATGCAGAAAGCGTTCGGTCTCCAGATGGTTGAGCGCCAGCGCCTCGCGAAAATTTGCCAGCGAAATCCGCAACCCGCAGATGATCGTGTAATCGACCGATAACACCGTGCCACGCATGCCGCGCGGGTCGGTAATGCCGCGTACCTCGTCAAGCCCATATTGCAGTGTCTGGACATGCATGGGCTGATAGCCCGGCGGCACGGCAGTGGCATCATCGCGTGCCATCAAACGGTCAATATCGCGGCGGCGCACAACCGCATCGCTCAATGTCAGACTTTGTTTGTGGATAACAGAAATCGGCTTGCCGCCAGGAACCACAATGCTTGCAGACTGCACCGATATGCCAGCCTCGCGTTCGGCGATTTGTACGGTTTTACCGATGGCAGTGCTCAGCGCCTCAAGATCGCTGACTTCGCCGGTGCGGATGCCGGCCGAGGCATGCGTGCCATGGCCGAGTAAGCGCACCCCGCCAATGCCGTCGGCCTCGCCAATCATACAGCAGATTTTCGACGATCCGATGTCAATCACGGCAAATGGTCGCCGCGTGATGGCTTTGGTCTTTCGCAAAATCATGTCTGGCTCCCCTGTCCACGTACCGGAATATTAGGCTCGACAATCAACTGTTTCGGCAGGCGCATATCGATCACCGCAAGATCCCGGTTGGTGATGGCTTTCTCGCGGTCGATGACAGCCAGCCGTGACCAGGCCGAAATCGGGTCAGTTTCCGGCAGGCGAATTTCCATGCCATTTTTCAAATGCACATCCCAGCGCCGCTCGGATCGGAAACTGATAGCCCAGACTTCGCTGAATAATTCGGGTTCGGTGCGAAGCGCCGCAAGAATCGGCGCGGCATTGGCCGCCGCGTTATCACCGGCGACAACCTTGAGATGGGTGAAATCACGCGGGTCGGCGCCGTCAATGATGGCCCCGGTTGCATCGATAAGCTGATGCGTTGCATTATTCTGCATCAGTGCCACCGGCATACGTTCTTCAAGGATGATATAGATGGTGCCGGGAAGGCGCCGCTCAATGACAACATTTTTGACCCAGCCAATGTCACTGACGCGGCTGTGAAGCGCCTGTAAATCGACGCTGAAAATCGGCGTGTCAAGCTGCAGGTCAAGCGCGCTAAGCAAGGTTTCTTTATCGATATGCGAGCGGCCCCGCACCTGAATATGGCGCAATTTCAAACCGACCTCGGCACCAAGCTGATGCAATTCGCTGATCACCCGCGTACGATCAACATAAAGCATGCCGCCAGTGCTGATCAGACCAAGCCCAAGCGCCGCGAGCGAGACCATCTTGATCCGATGCCACCAATCTGTCTGCGATTGCTGTGCTGCCCTGTTTGGCATGATCCAGCCGATCAATCGTCGCATTGTGCTATCTCCAACAGATGGTTGACCAGTTCTTCACCCGACATGCCAAGAAATCTGGCCTGTTCGGGCACCAGCGATGTGGCGGTCATGCCGGGCTGTGTATTGACCTCTAGCATGAACAATTGATTAGCTTTGTCGTTCCACCGGTAATCGGCGCGAATGATGCCGCGGCAGCCAAGATGACGATACGCATGTTCTGCCCAGATACAGGCTTGCAGACCGACCTCTTCGGGCACATCTGCAGGCAAAATATGGTGCGACCCACCGGGGGCATATTTTGCGTCAAAATCATAAAATCCACGATCCGAGGTGATTTCGGTCACACATAGGGCGGTGCCATCCAGAACGGCAACGGTCAGTTCGCGTCCCGGAATGAAAGGTTCGCACATCAGATGCGCGTCAGCTGCCCAATGGCTGCGGGCGGGCGGTGTCTTGCTGTCTTCCTCGACAATGACAACACCAAGACTGGATCCGTCATTTTGCGGTTTGATCACATGCGCACCCTGATAATTTTCCGGATAGACATGTGTATCTTCAGCCAGTGGCAAGGTCGGCGGCACCAGAATACCGCAGTCAGCCAGCATGGTTTTTGCCAAAATTTTGTCCATGGCGATGGCCGATGCGGCCAGACCGCTATGTGTATAGGGAATATTCATAATATTCAGCAGGCCCTGAATATTGCCATCTTCGCCAATTTGGCCGTGCAGGGCGTTGAACACGCGACCCGGCTTAAATTCGGCAAGTTTGGCGGCAATATCGCGGTCAACCTCGATCTCAACAGCATCCCAGCCCGCATTGCGCGCCGCCTGCCCACAAAAGCTGGCGCTGACCCGGCTGACCGATGCCTCGGGAGTCCATCCCCCCATAAGAACTGCGACACGTTCGTGATGCGTGCTCATTCGGCGCCCTCCTGATTTTTGGATGCTTTTAGGTCACGGCCGATGCGCCGAATTTCCCAGCGCAGCTCTGGCCCGCCATTCTCCTGCACCCGTCGACGCACTGTTTCGCCAAGCGTTTCGATATCCAGCGCCGTTGCGCCGCCGGTGTTAATCAGGAAGTTGCAATGTTTGTCCGACACGCGTGCGGCGCCAATTTGCAGGCCACGACAGCCGGCTTTATCAATTTCCTGCCAGGCTTTGCCGCCATCCGGGTTGGCAAAGGTGCTGCCGCCAGTGCGCACGCCGCGGGGCTGCGCGTCACCACGGTTTGTGACAATGGTTTTCATCCGGGATTTAATGGCGGCCGGGTCGTCCGCATGGCCGGTCAGAATAGCGGAGGTAAAAATCCAGTCGGCCGGTGCGTCACTATGCCGGTAGCCCATGCCCATCTCGGTTGGCGTTGCCGTCACCGCGCGGCCCTGCCGGTCAAAACCTGACGCGGTCAGCGTGATGTCTTTGAATTCGCTGCCATAGGCACCGGCATTCATCCGCAAGCCGCCGCCGATTGTCCCGGGGATGCCGATCAGAAACTCCAGCCCGCCAATACCGGCCTTTTGCGCGTAGCGGGCGACATCAGCATCGGTGGCACCGGTCTGGGCGATGATCTGGGTGCCGTCATGCCGGATGTTGGTCAAATGGGCATTCATCTTGATGACAACACCAGCGACACCGCCGTCACGCACCAAAAGATTAGATCCGGCGCCGATCACGTTAACCGCAATATCAGCCGGGCAGGCTGCCAGAAATGCTGCCAGATCATCTGTGTCACACGGGCAAAACAAAATATCTGCCGGGCCGCCAACACCAAACCAGGTATGCTGCGCCAGCGCCGCGCTGCTGTTGTAATCACCACGCACTGTGGGCAAACGGGACAACAGATCTGTCATTCTGAGTCTCCCAGTTTGTCCAGCTCATCCGGCAATGTCGCTGCCCAGTTGGTGATATCACCGGCACCAAGACACATCACAAGATCACCGGCTGATGTGCGGGCTTTGATTTCAGCGGCCAGATCGTCCCGGTGCAGTAGGGCGCTGGCGGCTTTGTGACCATGATCGCGCAGCCCATTTACAAGAGAGTCGCGATTTATGTCATCAATTGGTGTCTCGCCAGCGGCATAGACATCGGCAACCAGCACTTCATCAGCGTCATGGAAACAGCCGCAAAAATCGACAAACAAATCGGAAAGGCGGCTATAGCGGTGCGGCTGAACCACGGCGATCAGTTTGTTTTCCCCACACATCATGCGGCCTGCTTTTAACGCGGCGTTAATCTCGACCGGATGATGCCCGTAATCATCAATAATGGTGACGCCATGGCTGACACCTTTGGTTTCAAAGCGTCGTCCAACACCGCCAAAATCGGCCAGCGCATCGCGAATCGAGTCGGCCTCGATGTTCATTTCGAGGGCGACGGCAATCGCCGCGAGGCAATTTTGTACATTATGGTCGCCAAGCATCGGAAAGCGAATATCGGTGATGGTTGTGGCATCGCCGGCGGCGCGGTCGGATAATTGCGCGTCAAATACCATGCTGGCCCCGTCAACCCGCATATTTACCGCCCGCACATCGGCGGCGGCGACCATGCCATAGGTGATAATGCGGCGGTCTTTGATGCCGGCCATCAGCCGCTGTACCGACGGGTGATCAATGCACAGCGCGGCAAAGCCATAAAACGGGATTGATGCAACAAAATTTAAAAAGGCTGTCTCAAGAGCTTCAAAGCTGCCGTGATGATCAAGATGTTCCGGGTCAATATTGGTGACCACAGCCACCGTTGGTTTCAGCTTGGCAAATGACCCGTCACTCTCATCCGCCTCAACCACCATCCAGCGGCCTTTACCAAGCCGCGCATTGCTTCCCCAGCCGGTGATAATGCCGCCATTAATCACTGTTGGGTCAATATCGGCGCTGCTCAACAGGCTGGCAATCAGGCTGGTTGTTGTGGTTTTGCCATGCGTGCCAGCCACCGCAATTGACCAGCGCAACCGCATCAACTCACCCAGCATTTCGGCGCGATGAACAATGGGTATGAAACGCTCTTTGGCGGCGACGACTTCCGGATTATCCGCTTTAATCGCCGTTGAAATGACAACAAGGGCGGCATTTTCAACATTTTCGGCTGATTGACCGGTGATCACCCGAATGCCTTTTTCGCGCAGCCGATGGACATTGGCATTTTCCGACATATCGCTGCCCTGAACATCATAGCCAAGCTCAAACAGAATTTCTGCGATACCGCTCATGCCAATACCGCCAATACCGGTAAAATGCATGGTACCGATTGATAGTGGCAACTCACTCATGCGCTGGCTCCTGTTGGTTTGGGGCCTGTTGGTTTGGAGGTGGATAGGCTAACCAGTTGTTCAGCCAGTGCAGCGATCAGCTTGGCGGCATCGGGGCTGGCCAGCGAGCGTGCTGATTTTGCCATCTGTGCCAGCGTTTTAGGGGCGCCCAGAAGCTGTATCAGACGGGTGGCAAGAGCCGCCGCGCTGACGCTTTTTTCATCAAGACAAATACCGCCACCAACATCCTGCATCTGCAGGGCATTGACGCGTTGGTGGTCATCCATCGCATTTGGCAGTGGCAATAACAGTGCTGGCCGGCCAATCGCCGCCAGCTCGGCAACCGATGAGGCCCCCGACCGGCAAATCACCAGATGGCTGTTGCCAAGCAATTCTGGCACATCGCTGAAAAATGTTCTGAGCTGGGCTGTCACACCAAGGTCGGCATAGCGTTTTTGCAAAAGATCAATTTGCTCGGGCCGCGCCTGCTGACGAATATGAAGACGTTGGCGCAGCGGTTCTTCAAGCATGGCAATAGCATCGGGAACAAGTGATCCCAAAATTGATGCGCCCTGCGACCCGCCCAATATGGTCAGATTTACCGTGGTGGTGGAATCCAGCCGGTAGGGGGTTTCAGCAGCATCAAAAAAGGCTTGCCTGACCGGGATGCCAGTCAATTCATGCGCAATATCGGCTGGCAGGTTTTTCGTATTCGGCCAGCTCAACGCCAGCGCATCGGCAAATTTTGCAAGCATATAATTGGCGCGGCCCAAAAAGGCGTTTTGTTCATGCAGCAAAATCGGAATGCCAAGAAGTCGCCCGGCCAATAACGGGGCAAATGAGGGATAGCCGCCAAATCCTATGATCAGGGCAGGGCGCTTGACCAGTAAATGAACGAGGCTGGTGAAAGCGCCGATGGCCAGTTTTGTGGCGGCGACAGCGCGTCGTAAAAAACCTTTTTGAAAAGGTGATGCGGCGGCAATGACATGCAGTTTGGCTGGCAATTCTGGCGTGCCCTCAAGAAGTCTGGCACCACGCCGGTCGGTAAACAGATGCGTTTGATGGCCGCGTTGCTGCAATGTTTCAGCAACCGCCAAAGCCGGGAAAATATGGCCGCCTGTGCCGCCAGCAGCAAGGTGGACAGGTCGTTTGATCATGCCGCACCTCGCTCTCGTCTATTGCTGGTTGGCCGATCGCTGGGTGGTGTATAGCTCTGGCCAATGCGTTTGCGGGTTAGTGCCAGAATCAAACCGATTGTCAGGCCACTGGCGAGCAGTGATGAACCGCCATAGCTGATAAATGGCAAGGTCATGCCTTTGGTTGGGATGAGGTTGATCGACGAGGCCATATGGATGCTGGCCTGTACCCCAAACTGCATCACCAGACTGGCACTGGCAATCAGGCAGAACAGGCCGTCACCGCCGAGTGAGCGAACAAATCCGCGCAAAATGATAAAGCCGTAAAGCCCTAGCAAGGCGAGACAGGCAAGCGCGCCATATTCCTCGGCGGCAACCGCAAAGATAAAATCAGAATGGGCATCAGGCAAATGCAGCTTGACCCGCCCATCGCCCGGGCCAACACCAAAATACCCGCCCGTGGCAAAACTCTCCATGGCGCGTTCAACTTGCCATGATCCGCCCTCGAAAAATTTATCAACCCGCAAGGTGACATGCGGCAGATACAGATAGGCAAGGTAAAACAGCGCCGGGGCAACAAGCACGCCGCCAATCACAAACAGCAGCGGCATGCCAGCTAAAAACATCTGAAAGCCCCAGGTCAGAAGCATCATCAAAGTCATGCCAATATCGGGCTGTGCCACCAGAATGGTCACGATAATGCCAAGCAAAACAGTTGAATAGGCCCAGCCCGGAAAATCCTGACCTTCACGCCATAGGGTCAGCAGCCAGGCCGAGACGATGGCAAATAACGGCTTGGCCAGTTCGGATGGTTGCAGGGTAAATCCGGCAATTGATACCCAGCGGGTTGCCCCCTTGATTTCGCTGCCAACCAGAATGGCCATAACCATCAGCGCAATAATGCCGGCTAATCCCAGCAGCGCACAGGCACGGATGGTGCGCGGCTCGAGCATCGACACAGCGATCATCAGCACCACTGTTGGCAACAGATAAATCAACTGCCGGACGATGAAATGCTGCGAAGACAGATGGATCAGATTTGCCACAGCTGGCCCGGCGGCCATCACCAAAAGCGTACCAATCACCATCAAAATCAGGGCGCTTGCCAATAACCATTTATCGACAGTCCACCACCATACACCAACAAGCGAGCGATCTGTGCGGTCAAGCATAGGTGTCTCCTGTGCGGCTGCATAACGTATTGGCGATCTGGCAAAAGGCATCGCCACGCGCGGCAAAATTGGCAAATTGATCAAAGGATGCGGCTGCCGGGGCTAGCAGGATGGTGCCGCCGGTATGGCTGTTTCTGGCATCATCAAACGCGGCATAGGTGGCGTCATCGAGATTGTGATACATGGCTGTCGGGCAATGGCCCTGCAACTGGCTGGCAAATGCGGTGGCTGAGCTGCCAATAAGATAGGCTTTTTCAACATTGCCAATATGCGGCATGACTGCGTCCAGACCATCGTCTTTCGCAAGCCCCCCGGCGACCCAGTAAATATGCGAAAAAGCGGCGAGGGCAGTCGCCGCCGCGGTGCCGTTGGTGGCTTTTGAATCATTCACAAAACTGATGGGGCCGATTGTTGCAACAGGCTGCAAACGGTGCGGCAAACCGGCAAAACTGGCCATTCCCTGGTTGATCTGATCGGCGCTTAAGCCCAGCTTGTGTAATACCAATGCGGCAGCCGCGGCATTTTCCGCATTGTGATCACCGCGCAGTGCCAGACAATGCTGGCGGCCGGCCGGCGCCTTGTCCGGTGTTGCCAATAGGGTCGTGACACCGCGTTTGATGCAGTCACGCGCCAGCTGGGTGACAGTGATATCGGATTGCCCAAGAATGGCTGTACCATCGGCGGGTAACGCGGCTAACGCGCGGGATTTTGCGGCGATATAGCCGGTCATGCCAGCATGCCGGTCAAGATGATCCGGTGTAATATTGAGAATAACCGCGATATTTGGGGCCAGCGCGGGCGTGGTTTCGAGCTGATAAGATGATAATTCCAGAACAATCACCCCATCTGGCCCGGGATCATCCAGCGAACAGGCTGGCCGGCCAATATTGCCGCCAACAGCCACGGCTTTACCAGCTGTGGTCAGGCAATGGCCAATCAGCGCGGTGGTGGTCGATTTGCCATTGGTGCCGGTGATCACCACAAGCGGCGCTGTTGGTGCCGCCCGCAAGGCAATTTCCACTTCGCTGATGATCGCGACATCTTCCGCCTGCGCTCTGGCTGCGGCCGGATGCGGTGCCGGGTGCAGATGCGGAATGCCGGGGCTGATGACAAGCGCGTCAAGTTTTTTCCATGGCCAGTCGTGCCAATTGGCGATGGTGCCATTCGGCAGGGCGGCATCCGGTTTGTTATCATCATAAGCAAACACAGTCACACCAGCCGCATGCAGCGCCGCCACGGCAGCCATGCCCGAACCGCCGAGACCGAGGACCCCGACTGTTTGACCTGACATGGTGTGTGGACAGAGCATTGGCCTGTTTTCCTAACGTAGTTTCAGCGAAGACAGGCCAGCCACTGCCAGCACCACTGAAATAATCCAGAAGCGAATGACGATGGTTGGTTCTGCCCAGCCCTTTTTTTCAAAATGATGATGCAGCGGCGCCATCAGAAAAATCCGCTTGCCGGTGAGTTTGAATGAAGCCACCTGCAAGATCACCGAAACTGTCTCGACAACAAACAGACCGCCGGTGATTGCCAGCACCAGTTCATGCCGTGTCGCCACTGAAATAGCGCCAAGACCGCCGCCCAGTGCAAGCGACCCGGTGTCGCCCATAAACACCCGCGCTGGCGGTGCGTTAAACCATAAAAAGCCCAGCCCGGATCCGATTAATGCGCCGCACATCACCGCCAGATCACCGGTGCCCGGGACATAATTGATTTGCAGATAGGTGGCGAAATTATAATTGCCGGCAAGATAGGCGATCAGCGCAAAACAGCCGGCAACAATCATCACCGGGACAATCGCCAATCCATCCAGACCGTCGGTCAGATTGACCGCATTAGAGGCGCCAACAATGACCATCACGGCAAATGGCACATATAAAATGCCCATGCTGATGAAGGTGTCTTTGAGGAATGGTACGGCAACGCCATAGCGCAGGCTTTCCGGCGATAATTGCACAAAGGCGAGGGTCGCAATAAAGCCGACGACCAGCTGCATGCCCATTTTCATCCGCGCCGACATGCCATTATGTGAGCGCCGCCGCAATTTCATCCAGTCATCGACGCTGCCAATCGCACCAAAGGCAATGACCACAAGCAAGACCGGCCATAAATAGGGGTTCGACAGGGGCATCCACAGCAATGTCGAGACCACAAAGGCGATTAGGATCAGCAAGCCGCCCATCGTTGGTGTGCCAATTTTGGTCAATAAATGCGATTCTGGCCCGTCATCACGAATGGGCTGGCCTTCGACCTGATGCGCTTTCAGCCAGCGGATAAAGGCCGGCCCACATAGCAGGCTGATGATCAGCGCGGTAATGGTGGCACCGCCAGTGCGAAAGGTAATATAGCGAAATAGATTAAAGGCCTGGAACTGGTCAGCCAGCGGTACAAGCAGATCAGGCAGCATGGCTGGCCCCTTTCACGGTGTTTTGCGGTGCATCCGGGGTGATCGCAGCGCAGAGCGCATCGCGGACACGCCAGGCACCAGAGCCGTTTGACCCTTTGATGAAAATACGGTCACCGTCACATATCGATTGGGTGAGATGGGCGATGGCGGCGCTGATATCCGCCGCGGCAAAGCCGCTGATCGATTCATCCAACCCGTCAAGCATGTCATGCATCGCCGCGCCAATCGTAATCACCAGACGTGGTGCCAGTTTGTTGATATGCGGTGCCAGCGCCGCATGCGCCGCCGCCGTTGCCTCGCCCAGCTCGCGCATCTCGCTCAGAACCATAATCTGTGGCGGTGTGTTGGCGAGGCTGGCAAAAGCCGCGCTCATTGAGGCCGGGCTGGCGTTGTAGCTGTCATCAATGATGCTGATATTGCGGCTGTGATAGATGCCGCTGGATCGCCGGCCACGTCCGGTTGGGGGTAGGCAATCGACCAGCGCGGCGGCAGCTTTATCGGCTGGCAGACCCGCCGCCGCAACACAGGCAAGCACGCCCATGGCATTTTCAGCAAGATGACTGCCATACATGCGCAATGCAAAAATACAGGGGGATCCGGCAAGGCTGGCATGAATCATCATGCCAGCATCATGATGATCAATAGACAGCAGCCGATAGTCAGCCTCTGGGTTTCGGCCAAAGCTGATCACTTTTTTCGCACCGGCCTGAATAGCCGCCGTCCGCAGGTTTTCGAAAAACGCATCATCGTGATTTAAGATGGCGGTTGATAACCCCTCAAGCCCCTGAAAAATCTCGGCTTTCGCAGCAGCAATATCAGCTGTTGAGGTGAAAAACTCACGATGGGTATCGGCGATACGGGTAATAAAACCGATCTGTGGCCGCGTCAAACGGGTCAGGCTGGCAATCTCGCCAGCCGCATTCATGCCCATTTCCTGAACGGCAAAATCAGCATCTGCGGGCAAGCTGGCAAGCGTGACAGGCACGCCAATGTGATTGTTGAAGCTGCGCTGGCTGGCGTGGCAACTGCCAAATTGTGACAGCGCGTGCCACAACATGTCCTTGCTGCCGGTTTTACCAACCGACCCGGTGATGCCAAATTCTATGCCCTGAAAGCGTTGCCGACCGGCCATCGCCAACTGGCGTAAAGCCTGCAGACAATCGCGGACGCAGATTTGCGGCAGCGCAACGGCATTGTCAATCTGCGTGACCAGAGCCGCGCTGGCGCCGGCCGCCAGTGCCGCTGGCAGAAACTTGTGGCCATCTGACGCAGTGCCCGGCAAGGCCACAAACAGATCGCCCGGCTTGGTGTCACGGCTGTCGATGCTGATTCCGGTGATGCTGGTGGCGCTGATATTGGCAGTGATATTGGCGGCGGCATCACTGTGTGGCTGGCCATCTGTGGCCGCAGCAATCTCGTCAATTGTCCAGAATAGCTGTGCCGGGGTCATTGGACAGCCTCTTTTTGCATTTGCACCATCAGATGGCTAGCGATCGCGGCATCGTCAAATGGCAGGCTTTCATTGCCAACGAGTTGAACCGTCTCATGGCCCTTGCCAGCAATCAGCAGGACATCGCCGGAGCCAACGCTGGCCAGCGCTGCGGCAATGGCTTTGTCGCGGCTGGCGATTTCAATGGCGGCCGGACAGGCGGCGATGATGGCGGCACGGATGCTGGCCGCATCCTCGGTGCGCGGGTTATCGTCGGTGACAAACACCTGATCAGCACCGGTGCTGGCGATATGCCCCATTTCGGCACGTTTTCCGGTATCGCGGTCGCCACCGCAGCCGAACAAAACGACAAGTTTTCCGGTGGCGGCCGGTCGCAGCGCCGCCAGCGCCGCCGCCAATGCATCCGGCGTATGCGCGTAATCGACAATAATCTGTGCCTTTTCCGGGTGGCCATGCACCATCTGCATGCGTCCCGGCACCGATGTGAGATAGGCCAGAGATCCCAGCGAGTCATGCAGCGGCAGGCCGCTCATATGGCACATGATCGCCGCTGTTAGGGCATTCATCGCCTGAAAGGTGCCGGCAAGTGCCAGCGGGATGTGCCAGGTTTTGCCCTGATAGACAAGCTGCAGATCGAGCCCGACATTGGTTGTGCTGATTTGTTTGATATGAAAATCTGCGTCTTTGCTGGTGCCAAAGGTTTTGACCACAACCGGCCGGTGTTTGATGCGGCTGACAAGTTTTTTGCCATAGGCATCGTCAATATTGATCACCGCACTGCCGCCCTCGCTCAGCACCTCGTCAAACAAACGGGCTTTTGCGGCAAAATAATCATCCATATCGCAATGGTGATCGAGATGATCACGGCTTAGATTGGTGAAGCCGGCAACATGAATATTCAGCCCGTCCAGACGGTACTGCTGAAGGCCGTGGCTGCTGGCTTCAAGTGCCAGATGTGTCACCCCCTGTTTGGCGATGGCGGCAACCGTTGCATGCAGGCTGATGCTGTCAGGCGTGGTCAATTGCGGGATATTGGCGCGCGGCGCATGCGTATCATGCGTATCGGTGCCACGGATGCCAATGGTGCCAATGGATGCGGCTGACCAATTCACCCGCGCCCAGATTTGGCGCATAAATTCAACGGTTGATGTTTTGCCGTTGGTGCCAGTCACCGCAGCTATCATGCCGGATTGCTGTGGCCAGAAACGTGCCGCCGCCGCCGCCATAACCTGTCGCGGGTTGGGTGCCTGCAGAACCGGTATCGCGATGGCGCTTTGGCGTTTAAATGGTCGATCGTCCGTCACAATGGCACCAGCGCCTCTGGCCACAGCGTCATCAATAAAATCACGGCCATCATGCCGACTGCCGGGCAAGGCAAAAAACAAATCGCCTTTGCTCACCGCTGCCGAATTGACCGTTAATCCATGAATAGTTAGGCCATGAATAGTTAGGCCATGAATATCCGTGGCGGCGGTGTCGCGCGGCAGGTTTACAAGATTCTCCAGCAGATCAGTAAGACGCAAGGGCGGCCTCCTCATTACCAATCTTGAAATCAAGCATGAGTTTTTGGCGAATTGACGGCGAATTTTCGTCAACAGGAAGAATCCCTAACAACGGCGCAATCTGTTGAACAAT
>Ga0181553_10001485_pt1 | contig 20749 bp, 16 predicted proteins | sample 011ome_17_FD_133753 | JGI IMG/M metagenome (GOLD analysis project Ga0181553, IMG submission 133753) | Coastal salt marsh microbial communities from the Groves Creek Marsh, Skidaway Island, Georgia - 011502XT metaG (megahit assembly) | ecosystem: Environmental > Aquatic > Marine > Intertidal...
AAGAGCAAAGCGAATTAATTTTATTTCATTGCCTCCTGTTCCATTAGGAATGGTAATAATATCATTAAATTTATAATAACAAATATTTTCTAATTCGTCTTCAGTATAAGTAATCGGATTACTACCTATTGGTTGTGTATTGAGCAAATAAATATTTAAATCAAAAAAAGGTGTAAAATTTAGATTTCGCATGAAAGAATTTAAATTATCATCTTTAGTTCTAAGTTTTGTAAATACCAAAGGAAATGCTGAAGGAACAAAAGGGTTATCAGGAGCATTAACTGGATCATAATACCAATAATTAGTTAATTGATCAATGTAGGGAACCGTAATATAAAGATATTTAGGATCTAAATTACCAGGATTACTTGAAAAGTTATAAAAAACATCAACATTAGCCCAATTATATGTAGAGGGGTCTTTAATAGGAGCAAAAGTTTGGTAAGAATATACTGGTTCTTCTTCCATACGATTTACAGCAAAAAATGCTTCATTTTCAAAATTTACTTCAAAATCCCATAAATTAGGAGTATTTTGCATATAGGTAATTGAATTATATGGTTCTTCCATAATGGGAGGAAGCTCTTGATCAGGAGAACGACTTTTGGAATTATTTTCAGCTAAATATAATTGATTATAATTAAAACTACCATGAAGTACATTTTTTGATAAAATTTTAACATTATCTAATAATAACTCAATATCATAGTGTGCGTTTGGCATATTTAATTGATAAGTTAGGTAAAGTTCAGGATTATAATTAATTCCCGTTTTATTTGTATCAAATAAAAAAGTGGAATAAGGCAAACTAAAATAACTAATTTTTCTTTTGAGATCATTAAAGGGTATAATGTTAAAAGAAGAAACATAATTTTTATAAATATTTGAAAAATATTGCCAAGCAAAAACATTATTCATATTTGTAATATTATCATTAAAATTAGGAACAGATATATTACTCAATTCAATTCCTTTCACATTATTTAAAGGTTTTGGAAAATTAATTTCAAATTCCGTAGAATAAGGATAAAATGTTTTATTTCTTTCTTCTGAATTTACAATAAATTGAATAACTTGTTCTTGTACATAACGATCTTTACTAATATCACTTGAAATATTCGATAATAAAGGATATCTATTTTTTTTATTATTAATTGGCCATGGTTTATCAATTGTTTGCTGAATATTAACTAAATCATTTTCATTTAGATTTTTGTCCAAGTAGTTTTGAACTTGATTTTCAGGATTTTCATCTAAATAATTGATAAAGCGATCATAATATTTTGTATCATTATTAATTTGCTCTGGTGTAATGATATTTGTATCTATAAATTTATTGGTATATAGTAAATCTTGTGGATCACTCATTATTTTTAAAATAAGAATACTATTTTAAATATATATTTTTATTAATATATTAAGAAGTTTAAAAATATAATTAAATTTTATAAAAAGTAATTATAATATGAATAAAATAATAGTATGAATAAAATATTTGTATTGTTCATTACTTAGTAGTGTCTTTAGCTTTAGCTGGAGCTTTCTTCTTGGTAACTTTAATTTTTTTTTTTTCATGATTTTCTTTCTTGTTTTGTGATTCCATAATTTTATTATATTTTTCCAAATTTACACGATAAATTTCAATAAACTTCTGTAGATCATATTTCCATAAGTCTTTTTCGCTTTTATTTAGTAATTCATTGTAAATTCCTAATTTATTTTCATGTTGTTTATTTAATTCTTCAATTTTATTTTTACTTAATGTTCGAATTCGCATATTTAACAAATAATCATAACTAAATTTATCTTCATTACTTTCGCTAGAAAATTTCGGATAATTTCGATCTTCTAACATTTTTTCAATTTCATCATCATCTTTTTGGATAATAGTAATTGTTCCGTCTATAAATTCATTAATAAAACGAATTTTAGCTTCAATCATATCTAATTCTTTCTTTAACGTTTTCAGCATGTATTCTTTTCGTTTGCTATAATATACGAGTCGTAATATATAAAATTCTTTCATAATATCTTCTACATTATCATATTTACGAATAGTTTCATTTTTATTATACAAGTGCATGTTTGAATAATTTGTATATTTTGTATCATTTAATTTGAAGAGTGTTTCAAATTTATTTGTTTTAATCAATGATTCCAGTACATCTTTTTTGAATTTCAAAATGATTTCTACCGTTTTTTCTGTAGAATGATTTGTGAAATCAACTAAGCACTGTTTTCCATTTTCACTTGATTTATCTACAATTAATGTTTCCAAATAAGATTTATAATCATCTGTCCAACGTCCAATAGGTAATTCATTAATTAATACTGTATTATCATCTAAAATTTTATAACTACCATAATTCATATATTGTTCGATGCCAAATTCATTGATACTCTTAAATTCTATTTTACCAGTAAAACCACGGAACCATGGTATCATTTTTTCCATGGGTTCATCGTTCATTAAATGAATTAGGTTTTTAACCACCATTTCTGGATCATGAGGAGGTACTTTAGAACTAAAACCTGTTCCAATGCCTTCTGTTCCATTGATTAAAATCATTGGAAGAATGGGAATGTACCAAATAGGCTCAATTTTATTACCATCATCTTCATTATATTCTAATAAGGGATTGTCCAAAGGATTGTAAATATGAAAACTAATTTCTGATAAATGTGTAAAAATATATCTTGGAGAAGCTGAATCTTTACCACAGTCAAGACGTGTTCCAAATTGACCTTTTGGTGCTAAAAGTTCTATATTATTAGAACCAACATAATTCTGTGCTAGTCCAATAATAGAATCATATAATGATTGTTCACCATGGTGATAAGCACTATTTTCACTTACATATCCTGCCAATTGACTCACTTTAATTTCCTTTTTTAAATTTCGTTTGAAACAACTGTATAGAATTTTACGCAGTGAAGGTTTTAATCCATCTACTAGACAAGGAATAGAACGTTTACAATCATAATCAGAAAAATGAATCAATTCTTTATCAATGAATTCATGATAAAATACATCTTTTTGCGATTGTTCAATAATGTTATTTTTATCATAAGACTTGAGCCATAATTTTCGATCCTCAGATTTTGTTTTATCAAATGCTAAATTCATTTTTTGTTCAGATATTGTTAATTTCTTATCAATCCCACCTATTTGTTTTTTTCCTTTATTGATAATTAGTTCAGTACTTTCTTTTTTCATTTCTTTCGAGTTATCTTCACTATCATTCTCTTCTTCAGTATCTGATTCTTCCTCGATACTATCCTTTAAGTAATTTATTTTTTTTTGATCAATGTTAGTGAAATATTCTTTGGCTTCTTCAGAAGTACTTGTACCCAGCCCTTTGTAATATTTTATATCCCATACTTTCATATTTTCAATTGTTTCTTTCCATTGATTAAATTCAGTTAATGTATAAAATTCATGTGTTTGATTCGTTTTTTTTGCCTTAATAATAGGTGTTGCTAATGATAACATAAAACCTGGGATATCTAGCAATTGAGGCCAGAAAACTTGAAATAAGTTCATCAATAAACCTTTAATATGGCTACCATCTACATCAGCATCTGTTAAGATCATAATTTTTCCATAACGCAAGTCTTTTAAAATTTCTTCTTTATCTTTATTTTTACCAAATTTTAATCCCATAATTTTGACCAAGGAACTAATTTCGTGATTATCTCCTACTTTTTTCATTGAAATATCGCGAACGTTCAATACTTTTCCTCGAAGTGGAAAAACTCCATAATAGTCGCGCCCAATGACACTTAATCCTGCAATTGCAAGTGCCTTTGCCGAATCTCCCTCTGTCAAAATTAGTGTGCAGTTTAATGATTCACTTGTTCCTGCTTTATTTGCATCATCTAGTTTATCAATGCCACGAACATTGGATGTTTTTTTACCACTTATTTTCTGAAGACCAATATTATCTTTAAAATCAGATAATTTCAATACACGTTCTATTAAACTTGTTTTCAATAATTTTTCAATAAATTTATCACTCACATTACATGTAGTTCCAAATTTTGATGATGGTGTGGTCAAATATTCTTTAATTTGACTATCAAAAGAGGGATTTTCAATTGTAGAACGGACAAAAATAAATAAATTTTCTTTAATGTGAGCCGTTTTTAAATCATGTTTTTTTCGTTTAATACCCTTTGTAGAAGCATAAGTTTGAATCTTTTTAATGACATTATTTGAAACATAATCTACGTGTTTTCCACCTTTCAATGTGGCAATACCATTTACAAAAGAAACTTGTTCAAATTTTGTATCTTGGCTAATCGCCACAACAACTTCCCATCGATCGTTCACTTCTTCATAAACTTTTTCCACATCATTATCTAAATAATAGGAAACATATTTTTCCAAAGTTTTACAGTCAATTTTACTTTCATTTATAAAAACAGAGACATTTTTATTGGTACAAGCTGTAATATCAATAACTCTTTTTTTCATTAATTGAATGGTATCTTTATCAATAATATCAATACCAAATCTTTTCAGATCTGGATAAAATTCAATAAGTGTATATGGCTTAGAAATAGAGCGTGAAATTTCAGGTTTTCCTTTTACAGACATATTTTTCTCAAAAACTTGTACATATTTCTTTTTTGTAGCAGCATCTACAGTTTCTACGCGAAACTTGGTAGAAAAAATATTGGCTAATTTAGCACCATATCCATTTTTACCACCCGTAATTTTCTTTTCTTCTTTATCATAATTTGAGGATGTAAGTAAATTTCCAAAAATAAGTTCGGGAATGTAAATACCATGTTCTTTATGTTCAACAATAGGAATACCTTCTCCATTATTATAAACGGAAATTTTATTTTGTTCTGCATTAATAGATACTTTAATAGTATTTACTTTATTGGTCACTTTATTATCTTTTTCAATACGAACATGATGATCAATCGCATTGACTAATACTTCATCAAAAATTTTATATAACCCGGGAATATATTGAATATTCTTGTAAACTACCTTATCATTATCATCATCATATACCCATGTATCAATGTCTGTTTTTTCAACGGAACCAATATAAGTATCGGGAAGATCAATAATATGCTCCAAAGGAGTTTTTTTAACAAATGTTTCTTCAACTGTTTTTAATTTTTTTGTAGTCATAATTAGTATGCTCTTTAATTCTTCTTTAAGTATTTTTACTTTCATTTTTTAAAATTTTATTAAAAAAATAATAGAACATATTTATTATTTTTTTTGATTAACAGAAATTTTTTAAATATTTTCCCTTTTGCAACGCTCTAAAAAATTTTTGTTAATGAAATTAAAGGAGAAATAAATCCAGCAATAGACATAGCTATATCAAATGCAAAATTAAAAGGAATAGCAATTAAATTAATAAAAGCAATTAATAATTTTCCTATTGCTGCCGCTGTATTTACAGAAGATTTAAAAATAGTAAGTATATTGGCAAGTTGTTGTGTCATAATAAACATAATATTTCCTATTTTCACATAAATGCTAAAAATTAAAGTGGCTACCCTTGATAAATCTTTAAAAGCCTGTTGTTCAATTGTAGCAATTATTTTCCTAAATTTTCCTAAAATTCCATGAATAAATCCAAGTTGTCCAGTTAATTTATTTTGAACATTAAAAGAATCAGTCATGCTGGAATTAAATTGTGAAGAAAATGAATTAGATTTGCATTCTTCCGAAGTATCTTTCATATTTCCGGGAGCAATTTTAATTAACTGCAAAAATGGTCCAATAGGTGTGCATTTTAATTGATTCCAATTATCATTTATATAATCTTTATTTGATTTTGAAACACCGTTTCCCATATTTATAAGAAAGATAAAAATAATAAGAGAAAACCTTAAAATTGGATCTTGAAGTAAAATAAAAATAATCAAAGAAATAAAAAAGAAAACTAATATTTAATTTTTTATTAAAATAAATATTTAATTTTATGTATAATATGTTATTTTTTCAATAATAAAGTACAATCTTACAGTATATAAAATCATGGATTTAGAAGAAATCTTAAAAAAAAAAGAAAATAAAATACTTTTTTTAAAAGCTATTTTGCTCGGAATAAAATATGGCCGATTAGATATAAATCAGTCTCAATTTTACGAAAATAACATTGAAAATGAACTTCATAAATTACAAGATGAAAAAAAGAATATAGAAATAAATTATATTCAAAATATTGACAATTATGATAAAATTGTTTCAAATTTCACAAAAAAAAATATAGAATTAGAAAAATTTCGAAGTAATATTATTAAAAATATAAATAATTTAAGTTATAATAATTATAATAATAATTATGTAAAAATTAATTTATTACGGAATAATTTAAATAATGTTAATAAAGAAATTGAAATAAATCGAAATAATATTATTAAATTTATTGAAATTAAAAAGAACATGCTCAACAAAGAAAGAGAAAAAGAATCTAAAAAAAAAAAAGAGGAACAAAAGGAAAAAGAATGGAAGGATGTAAAAAAACAAATGGATGAGCAAAAACATGTAAAGGATATGAATATTAATCCTCTTCAATTATCTTCTAAAAATAAAGAAGAACTAACTACTGATTCATCTTATAATGCATTATTAAATCGTAAAAATAGTGAAAAAAAACGAGGATTAAGCTTGGACGAAACTATTGAAAAATTAAATAACTTAATTAATTAATAATGAATCAGTCATAAAAATTTTAATTCTACTATTTTTAATTCTACTATTTTTTAATTCTACTATTTTTTAATTCTACTATTTTTTAATTTATTATTTATGTTCAATTTTTTTTACATAAGTAAATAATGTACGCAATATTTCACCACTTGATCCCGAACTTCGGGTATTACTGTCTTGAGATAAATTATCCACACCCGCAATATCCAAATGGATCCATTTACACTTTTCAGGAATAAAATTGGATAAAAAAGCTCCTGCCATAATTGCCCCTGCTTGTGCATCATATGAATAATTTTTATAGTCCGCAATATTGGATTGTGTTAAATCAATATATTCTTGCCAAAGAGGTAATTCCCATATTTTCTCATTATTTTCTTTACCACATTGGATTATTTTTTGAACTAGTTCATTATTATTACCAATAACTAAGCTCGATTTTCCTCCAAACATATAGGCAGTATCTCCTGTTAAAGTCGCAATATCAAATACAACAGAAGGCTTATATTTCTCACTGTAAGCTAAGCAGTCAGCCATAATTAATCGACCTTCCGCATCGGTATCAACAATTTCCACTGTTTTTTTATTATAACAAGTGATAACATCACCTGGACGAGTTGCCTTGGCATCAATCATATTTTCGACTAATGGACATAATCCTACAAAATGACCTTTTACTTTTTGATGACAAATTAATTTCATTAATCCGTAAACGACAGCACTTCCATTCATATCATTTTTCATATCAGAAAAATCTCCTCCTTTAATACTATATCCTCCTGTATCAAACATGACACCTTTTCCAATAAAAACAATAGGTTGTTGTGATGATGATTTGTTATCCTTTTTGGGTAAATTTTTATATTCCATTTTTACACAATAAGCTGGGTACTGACTTCCTTGATTTACGGCTAGAATTAAATTCATACCTATTTTTTTTAATTCTTTTTCATTTAATATAGAAATTTTTAAGTGGTTATTTTTTTCATATTGTAATTGAGAAACAATATATTTTTTAAAGGAAGAAGAAGTGAGTAAATTGGAAGGAGTATTGGTTAATGAACGAATTTCATTTTGAACAATGGCTTCATAAATAGCATCTTGAATAATTTCTTTATATTGTTTATTTTTATGAAAAAAATAAGTGATCCCTTTATATTCTTCTTTTTGATTCGAATTGGATTTTAAAGAAGATTTTTTGACATTAGTTTTATATTCTTGAAAACGATATTTTCCAAGTATGTAAGAAATAACTTGATTACGGATTATATTTTTATCCTTATTATTTAAATAAATAAATATATTTTGATGATTATGTTCTTGCATGTTTGCTCCTAATTGACCAAATAATTGATATAATTCATGGTTGGAACATTTTTTAGCATTGTTTAAAAACAAAATTTCATAATCATTTAAATAATATGTCCTTTGGAAATCATTCTTTTTATTTTCCATAATTGTTTTAGGTAACTTTTGAATCTCTAAATGAGATTGTAGAAATTTTTTTATTTTTTCCATATCTTGACAAATCGTCATTACATAAATATGAATTTGCTTCTTTTTAAAAGATGGCGAATATAAAAATTGATGAAGTGTCATTATTTACTATCTTTCTATTATTACTTATATTTTTTTGATTGAAATTGAATACTAATATAGAAAAAAATATTGTATGTAAAGAAGATATTTTGCTAAAAGAAAATAACATATATGTTTTTTATTTGATATATATGTTTTTAATTGTATAAAATAATAAATCTCATTATTTATTAGAGTAATTTTTTTTGGAATGATATATGGTATTCATTTAAGTGATTACAAACATATCAATCAGCATATTTTAAAAGCACATTCTTTAGGATGCGGAGCTTTACAAGTTTTCTTAGGCAGTAAAACATTAACGACTCTTTCAGAAAAGTGGAAACCATCATCAGAAGAAATTAAAATAACCAAAGACTTATTAAAAAAATATAAAATTCAATTATATGTTCATGGATTATTAACACTTAATTATTGTAATGATCCAAGTTCAAAAAGAAATCAATGGGGGCTAACAAATTTATTGTATGATATGAATTTATTACAAAAACTAGGAGGGCATGCATGTGTGATTCATATGGGACATCATATTACCAAAAAAATAAATTTATCAAAAAAAGAATGTATGACTCATTTTGTAGAATCATTGCAATATGTACTTGATCATTCCAAAAAGGTACAAATTTATTTAGAAACCCCGGCCCATAAAAAAAATATTATTGGCAGCACTTTAGAAGAATTGGCTACATTATATCATATGATCCCATCAAAATATCAAAAACGTGTTCAATTTTGCATGGATACGTGTCATATTTATGCTTCGGGTTATAATATTGCTACTTATGAAGGAATGAAATCTTATTTTGAAGAATTTCAGAAACAAATTGGGCTAAAACATCTGCGTTTAATTCATCTGAATGATTCACAAGGAGCATTGAATAGTCAAATAGATCGTCATGCTTCCATTGGAAATGGATTTATATTTCACAAAGAATCGAATACCCATGTACTTCAAGAATTATTAAAAGTAGCGAAAAAATGGAAGATTCCACTCATTTTAGAAACACCGTCAGGCCATTTCCGAAAAAATATAAGTTTTATAAAAAAAATGCAAGTTGGTGGAAAAGCCATAACTAAAAAAAAAAATAAAAAATCCCAGTTGGTCACTATTTTTCAAAATTTAAAAGATTATTATGAAACTTTAGCCCCAAAAAATGCACATACATCGTTTCGAATTGATAGTTACCAAAAAATAGTACATACATTGGAGAACCATAATGGCCCCATTTATACTTTAGAAAATGTAAAGTCATTGCCTCATATTGGAAAAAAAACAATGGATAAAATTGCGTTTATTTTAGAACAAGGACATTTACCCCAACATAATAAAATACAAGAAGATCTGAAGAAAATAAAAGCTGCGAAAGAATTACAAACAATTTTCGGTATTGGTCCGGAATTTTCGAAAAAATTGGTATTGGAAGATCGTGTTTTAAGTATAGCAAATTTAAAGAAAAAAGTAAGTCATAAAAAAATTATTCTTAGTGAACAACAACAATTAGGACTTCAATATTACCATGATTTACAATTAAAAATACCAGCTTCAGAAATTACTTATATTTCAGATATAATTAAGAAATGGTTGCCGTCTCAATATAATCTACATAATGCGGGTTCTTATATAATGAAAAAGAAGTTTTCAGGAGATATTGATTTAATCATTACCTATAAAGATCCTACTCATTCATTAAAAAAGAATGACTTTATTTACAATCAAGAAAAAGAGTCTTTATTTATTTATGATTTACTAAAAGAGAAAAAATTAATTATAGAAACATTGATTCAAGGTAAGGAAAAATCAACTTACATCATTAAAATTCCTGATGCATATAGTCAATTTAAGCCTCATAAATATCGACAAATGGATTTAGCAGTTATTCCACAGTCTTATTTTTATTTTTATATACTTTATTTTGGATCAAGTAAAAATTTTTCGAAATATATTCGAAAAATTGCTTCTTCAAAAGGATATAAGCTAAATGAAAAGGGACTATTTAATAAAAAAACGGGGAAAAAGGTTGACATACAACCATCTTCAGAAAAAGATATATTTGACTTTTTGGAAATACCTTATGTACAACATGAAGATCGAATATGATAGAATATATTAGGGACTAGAAGATGTGCTAGTAAAAGCTCCAGAAATACTATTATCCAAAAAGTTTTCAAATTGTGGAATGCTAAAAGGTGTAGATGAAGGTGGTGTATTTGATGCACTTAAATCTAATGCTGGATGAAATTTTAAAAATGTATCAATATTACGATGTATGTCACCTTTTATTACATTATCTAAATGATATAAATGAGATATTTGATCTTTATCAATATTCGACACTAAAAACAAAAGAAAATTCTTTTCCAATTGTAAAGCTGCCATTACATAATCATAAAGTGTATTACCACCTACTTTATGATGATAAATATTACTCATATGTTTATAAAATTCTCCAAAATATTGGTTGCTTTCGTCACTATAAGTTTGTAGTAAAGTTTGATAATTATAAGTATCATATAATTGGGAATATTCAGGTATTTTATTAATTAATTTCTTTTTATTATTCTTATTGCTAGAATCTCCAATATTTTTATTATTATTTCCAACAATTTTATAATCAATATGATTATTTTTCATTCCATTTTTATTTATTTTATTATTTTTTTTGATTGTTTTTTTATGTAGACAAGCTTGAATTTCTAATAAGGGTCGAAAAGCATAAATACTTACTACATTATTTTTTTGTAATAACGCTGTTAATGCATTATTACTATTATTTAGTAATTGTATATAATAATTTCTATAATGATTATTCTGGATATAATTATTTTCAATGAATGCTAATGCCAATGGTTTTTGAATCTTTGTAAATACATTTTTGGTAGAAGTAAATAAATCTATGGAAATTTTATTTGTTGATTTATTTTTATTATTGTTAGAACTTAATGAATTTAAATAGGTTTGTAAATTTTTTTGGTCTTTAGAAGAATTATTTTTATCTAAGTTAAATCCTAAAATATTTTCGGAAAAATTAAGATTATGTAAGTTGACAGAAACTGATTTCAAATCTGATTGATTTAATTTAATAATTTGAATGCACTGATCAATTTTATGTAAATAATCTTTTATATGAAATAATATTTCAAAAAAATTAGTAATTACTTGATTACTATTACTTCCAGTTGTTGTTAAATAGAAATTTGGTAAAAAAGGGTTCAGATTTATTTTAGATTCAGTATTCGTTGGGTTTTCTAAAAATTTTTTCAAGTCATTTTTTTTTGTATTATTTATATTTATATATTGGAAATAAGGATTAAATTGTGCAGACTGCAATGAATTACTTGTCATCTACTATTTATATACATTTTTTTTAAAAATAAAATGAATTTAAAAACAATTAAATCAGATTATTTATAGAAGTATGAATAATTCTGAAGTATTACTAAATGAGCCTGTCCAAGAAAACAGTGAAATATCAACTTTGCTAAATTCTGAAGAAAAAAAAATGTCAAATAATATTAATGTAAGTATTCAACCCAAAAAAAGAGGGCGTAAACCAAAAAATCTTACTCAACCTAACGAAAATATTCAAGAAAAATTAGAAGAACATAATTCAAGTGGATTGAAGGATAAACAAGCTGAAGAAGAGAATAAAGAAGAAGAAATAAAACCTGAAAAAATATTAAAAAAGAGAGGACGTAAACCTAAAATTAAAACTCCAGAAGAATTAGAAATTGAAAAAATTCCAAAAAAAAGGGGAAGAAAGCCCAAGGAAAAAGTTTATTCGGTAAAAGAATTACCAAAGACCTTTTATGAAGAAAATAAAAATGAAACATTAATATTACACCTACCAATTCATTTAAATGAAATACATAAAAAAAATAATCCTGAACCAATTGATGAAGATAATTTTTCATATATAGAAAATAATAATAATAATTTTTCACAGACAAATCTACCTACACAAAATAATTTATTAGAAAATAATGAAAATCATTTAATGAATTATCAGGAATTATTAAGCTTTGATGAAATAAAAAAACAACCTCAATATGATGATATTCAATCAGTTAATGACCATTTAAATCAAAAAATAAATCAATTTGTTTCCTCTTCCTCATCCTTGGGTGAAATAGATAATGAAAAAGCAAATCAAATAGAAAATCCAAATTCTTTAGGAAATATATTAGAAAAAAATGATGGTATTGAAAATGTACATGATAATAATGAACAAGCATGGCAACATGATTCTAAGAATAATAATAAAGTTATTAAAAAAAATTTAAGAAATATTTTATATGAGTTTATCAATGCAAATAATACCAATGTATGGCCTGAAAAAACAAGTACTGCATGTTGGTGGTGTTGTCATCAATTTGAAAATATTCCATGTAGTTTACCTCAATTTTATAAGCGTGATAAATTTTATGTAAAGGGAATTTTCTGTAGTTTTAATTGTGCAGCATCCTATAATTTCAATAATAGTGATAATGACATGTATGAAAAATATAGTTTATTAAATTTGATGTATAAGAAATTATATAATAAAAATTTTGTGAAAATTAATTTAGCACCTCCACGTGAAACATTAAAAATGTTTGGCGGATACTTATCTATTGAAGAATTTAGAGAAAATGCTTTAGAAAATAATAAATTATTTAATGTAATTTCTCCACCACTCATATCTATTATTCCAAAAATTGAAGAATCCGTTAATCATAACAAAGTATTTGGACATACTTTAGTGAATGGTGTAAATGAAAATATACTGAATAAAACTCAAAATTCATTAAAATTAAAGAGAAATAAACCAGTGACTAATCCTAATAATACACTACAATCTTTTATGGATCTAAAAATTTTATAGAAAAATAAAATCATACCTTAAATTATTTTATAATTTTATATTCTAAGAAAAAATGAAGTATATAAAATGTAAATTATTTTACTTGAAAAATAGAAGTTTAAATTAAAAATTAATTAATTTAAAAAAATTAATACTTTTTTATTTTTAAATACATTGAAAAAAAAATATTAGTATATATTATAAAATGCCTTGTGGAAATCCAACTTATAAAGGAAAAGGACTAAGAGGGACTCCTTCTTATGCTCAATCTTGGAATTATAATAAATTTGCATACGATAGTTATAATTTAACAAACTGTGGTGAATCTTGGTGCGTACCCAAAGGTTCTATCTATACCAACCCTAAAGCTGATTTCAAATATTTTTTCAAACAAAATAAAGCTGGAACTTACAAAGATGTTTGTGGTGATCCATACACATACTATTCTTACTGGTATAGAAGATTTCCTGACCAAACTAATTATTTAAATTGTTACTTCCTTCCTTATTCAGAACCTAACTACTATCATAATAAGTATGGTTATACCAATTCTAAAGGAAACTGTGTCTCTGGAACTAATATGGGTAGATATAATACTGTAGATAATGGTTTCAAATTTTATGATAGACAAATTAATCCTACCAAGTAATTTTATTACTTTTACTCATCATATAATCATCATATAATCATCATATAATCATCATGTATTCAATATTTTATTATCTAAATACTTTTTAATTATTATATATAATTAAATATAAATCATTTAATAATTATTCTAAAACATTTTACTTTTTTTATTTAAAAACATATTTACTAGTATAGAATTAAATACATAAAATAATACTAAAAATATAAAGAATAATTATGAAAATCTGTTCTTGGGATGTAGGAATTATTAATTTAAGTTATTGTATCATTGAATTTGAAGATACAATACATGAACACCATTATCAAAAAAATATGAAAAAATATAAAATTATTCATTGGGGAATCATTAACTTAATGGAAAATAAAGAAATGAAGAAAAATAGAAATTTATTATTTGAAAATATACCTAAGAAATTAAATGAAATACCTCATTTATTAGATGTCAATTATGTAGTAATAGAAAATCAACCATCTTTAAAAAATCCGCAAATGAAATCCATTCAAATGATTGTTTACTCTTATTTTTTAATGTATGGCAAAGTACTAAATTCAATAGAAGAAAAGAAAATAAAACAAATTGATTTTTGTAATGCATCCAATAAATTAAAAATGTATAAAGGACCATTTATTGATCTCAATAAAGTAAAAGAAGAAGAAAAAGAAAAAAAATTGGCAGAAAGAAATGCGAAAAAAGTCAAAATTTCTAAGAAAAAGAAAAATAATCAAGAAGAATTAATTATACAATATACAACTTTGACTTCAAATGAAACTATAGAAAATAATGATCATCCTATCGATGAAAAAACTGAGAATATAGAAAATAACGAAGAAGAAGTAAATAATGATGATGAAAATAACGAAGAAAAAATTAAAGATAATCAAAAAATATCAAAGAATCCTAAGCTAACATATACTGAAAAGAAAAAGATGGCTGTAGAACATGTTAAATATTTTTTAAATAATGATGATCAAAATTTAGCCTTTTTCTTAACACATAAGAAAAAAGATGATCTTGCTGATTCTTTTTTACAAGGTCTTTATCAAATTAATATGAATATAAAATGATTCTAAAAAATATTTTAACATAATTCAAAAATAAATTATTTTTTCTTTTAATCAGATAAATCTAGTTGGAAACCACCTTTCTTCTTTTTTGATTTTTTCAAAGAAGAACGCAAATTTAAGCTTTCGTTAGAACTTACAGATGCATCATCTGCATTTAATTCGTCAATTAAGTCATCAATATCAGATGGACCACTCATTGTTTTTTGCCCAAAGTTAGAGGGTCCTGATTGACGACTTGATGAAGCCCTGTTATTAATACCTTGTTTCATTAAATTACCCAGCATATCATCTTGTCCAAATTCATCATTAATGTTATTATTCATTTTCTTCGCCGCTGCCTCCGAAATATTTCGTGCTATATCAGGATTTTCACGTAAAATATCTTTCATCTTAGGAGAAGATGTTTTGAACAAGCTATTTGTCAAATGAAACATAAATCCACTACCGGCAACCATGGATAATAATTTTAATTCAGGTGCCATTTTTACACTATCGCCGTATTTTTCATGAAGTTCTTCAAATACTTCATCATAATCATTTACATTTTCCATCATATTTTCCGACCACCCATCTAATTTAACATCGAAAGGATCAAAACGATTATTTAAAAACTCCACACCACTTGTGACTGCCATTAATATCTTGCGACTAAATTTAATACTTTTTTCCACATCACGTTGTTTCTTTAGGCGTTCAAACTCATATTTTAAATCATCATATTGAGAAGCCATACTATATTTTTTAGAAGGAGGATATCCTTGTTTCTGCAGTCTTTCTAAATTAAATAATAGTTGTTGTTTTTCTTGTTGAATTTCTTCATATGTTTTTTCACGTGGTCTTGAAGATTCATCACTACTATCTGAATTATTTGTCATATCATCATCGTCATCATCCTCGTCATCATCGCCATCATCATTCGTATAATAATTACTTTGTGTATCATCATCTTGGTTTGTTCCAGAATTACTTGAATGATTGGATAATATGTCATTGGATTCCGAGTCATCATCCTCATCATCGTCATCGTCATCGTCATCATCATTAGTATCTTCAGATGTCATAGTTGTATTTTTTTTTATATTTGCTAAGCTACCAAATGTATTGGAAGGTACTTTTTTAATAAGAGATGGCTTAATTTTTATCTTTTTCCCTTCCGGAATATTAATTGAACTACTTCCAGATAACATGGGCTTTATATTAGTATTTAGTTGTTCTTTTTTAAAATCATTATTTTGACTATTAATTCTAATATTATTTCCTAAAGGAATACTGGATATATTCTTAGGGGAAAAATCATTTTCTTTGTGGATAAATAAATTATTAGACATATTATTTATGTTTAACAATTATAAATTTTTACTAATTATTACGCATTTTTTATAATTTCTTCTTTTTTATTACTCTGTTTCAGTAAGCAAAAATTACTATTTTCATTAATTACAAATTTAATTACTATAAAATATAATAGAGTCAATAAAATTGACATTTTAATATCTCGAGTTGCCATAAAAAATATACAAAATAAAATTAAATACCGTAAAATTGCATATTCTATAAATAAATTGTCTAAATTCTTAGGTAAATCCATAGCTAAATATTTTCCTCCAATATTTAATAATAACATAACAGAACCATTAAAAATAGGACTTATTGATAAATTTGCTAATATGTTATCCATACTTATATATTATATATTATTTTTAAAATTTGTTTCAATTTCTTGAAATAAATTATTTAAATCAGAAACTTGATCTTTAAAAGGTTCTATCGGAGAAGACTGACTTGCATGATTATCAGAAGAATTTTCAAATTGAAATTGATTTAATTTTTCTAATAACTCTTTGTGTTCTTGATTATTATTTTGATGATTATTTTGCTCCTCGATAAAATTCTCACGATTATCAGAATTTTTAGTAGAAATACTAGAATAAGAATTGTTTTTTTCTATACTAGATTGATTTTCTAAAGAAGAATTATTTTCTTCTAAAGAAGTATCTTTATTATCTGATTCATTTATTATTTGATTGTGTAATGCAAATGGTTTTACATCAAAATAATCCTTTATTTGTTTTATTTCATCTATTTTTTTTTCTAATTGATTGAGTTCTTCTTTATTTTTTTTAGAAGAATCAGTGGAAAAATTTTTTTTTTTTTCAAAAGATTTTTTTTTTTTTTTTTTAAAATCATCAGAAAAAAATTCTTCTATTTTTTTTTGAATCTTTTTTATATAATTATTTTTTTTTAAATCTGAAAAATTAGTAGTAGAAACAATATAACTGCATAGAAAAATTATTAAATAAATTAAATCAAATTTCATGTATATAATATAAATCAGAAGTAAGAGTAATAGAAATTTCATATTTTTTTTACTAATGAATTGATTAAATTTTTCTTGAAAAGAAATAATAAAAAGTAAAAATAAAATAATTAATATAGAAATAATATTCTTAAGGGCATTATTTTTTTCATTCATTTTGATAGAAGGTATCTAATTTATTATTGTATAAAAAAAAAAAATTTTTAAATTTAAATTTAATTATAACTTTAATTATAACTTTAATTATAACTTTAATTATAACTTTAATTATAACTTTAATTATAACTTTAATTATAACTTTAATTATAAATTTAATTATAAATTTAATTATAAATTTAATTATAAATTTAATTATAAATTTTTTAACCTAAAAAATAAAAATTTATTTTTTCGTAAATTAAAAAAATAAAAATTTTTTAATTTCTAAGTAGTAAGTAGAGGATCCTTATGTCTAAAATAAGTTATAGTTCTTTAGAAGAAGTTTGGGGAAATTCTTTTCAAAATAATGATTCTAATAATTCTAAGCAAAATAATAACGTACCTAATAATAATGCACCTAATAATAATTCATCTAATAATAATTCATCTAATATAAATACAGTAATAAGTTCACATAATAATAGGAATAATATGAATAATCAAAATTTAAATCAAAATCATTATAATAATTCCTTAAATCCACAAACGAATCAAATTGTATCCAACAATGAAGTGAATAGGAAAGATTTTCAGGGAATTCAAGATAATCACATTCCAAATAATGGTCAACATAATCAAGACATGATGCAGGCACAACAACCTAGAAATACTAATACCCAAGAATATCCACGTGTAGATATGAATAAGGTAATCAATAATATGAATCTTGTGGAAAGAAATAAAGAACCAGAAAATACAATAAATGATGATTATCATAAATATCGTTTTAATCCACTAAATAAAGTTATGCCAACTACGAATGATACCCCTGGTAATTATACACCTTTTCAAGATCATATAGAAAAAAAATTTTTACAAGATAAAATTATTGAATTAGAAAATGAATTTCGTAAATATAAATTAATGTTAAATTCACGTAATAATCAAAATGATGATAATGACATTGATCATAATACGATGGAAGGTTTTAGTAATCAAAATTCAGATTCATCCTCTTTAATGGATGCAAACAAAAATGATGTACTTGATTTAATTGTGGTAATTATGATAGGATTAATTATTATTTTTATTTTAGATTCAATTTTTAAAATTGGTAAGAAAATTGGAGCACGTGGGTAATAAACTATATATTCTTTTTTCTTGGAATAAAATCAACAAATGATTGTGATTTTTCTATAGGTTTATATTTTAATGGAATAGTTTCTAATAAAGTATTTTTTGTTTGATCTTGAAATGGCAATGATTGTGGATTTTCAATAAGTTTTAAATCACTTTTTGGTTTATGCCAAGAAATATAAATAACAAAATTTTGAACAAATCGACAATGGAATCCCTTATCTTTTAATACATTGATTAAATACATAACACATTCTGTCATATTAAATAGAGGATAACCCATAATAAATTCTGGAAGTTTAAAAAAACAATACTCTTCTTCATTATCTGCTGTATCTTTAACTTTTTGAAAACATTTTTTCGTTATTTTATTATAAATAAATTGTCTATTTTTTTCGCGTTCTACTTGTTTTTTATGAATATCTTTCACGGAAAATAAATTTAAATCATTATCATTCTCGTAATTTCCATAATAATCGTATTTCTGAATATTCATACTTATAATATATAAAAAAATATTGCTAATAGAATTTATGAAATATCCCAATTACGAGTTAATATTAAGTAGTGGTAGTATAAAAGCCTGTATTTTTTTAGGAGGTCTTCAAGAATTAAATAAGCATATTCCTCTATATAATTTTCGTTATTTAACAGGATGTTCAGCTGGTAGTATTATTTTAACTTTATATAATATTGGTTATACATTAAATGAATTAAAATATTTCTTAATACATATTGACATTGATCATTTTCAGGAATTTAAAATAAAAAATTTTTTAACTAATTGTGGATTTGATACTGGAAATAAAACAGAAAACTTACTCAAAGCTTGCTTTATGAATAAAAATATAGATATAAATATTACTTTTGAGGAATTATATATTAAAAGTAAAGTGACCTTAACTTTAACTATTGTTAATTTAACAAAAGGAATAGCTGAATATTGTAATCATTTGAATACACCTAAAATGAGTGTTTTATTAGCCTTACGAATGAGTATGAATATTCCTATTATATATGAACCCATTAAATATCAAGATCAACTTTATGTAGATGGAGCATTATTGGATCCATTTCCAGTTCAATATATAAAAGATACTGAAAAAATAGGGATGATAATTTACGATAAAAATGAATATCAATTTATTCAAAATTTAGATGCAACTTTTATAAATAATAATGATAATACCGTACAATATATTTTTAATTTAATGAAAATTATCTATGCTAATTATTTGAAAGATAAATATAAAAAAAAATATAAAAACGTAATTTATTATGATACAGAAGCATATACTATTTCCTTTAAATTAGAGAAACAATTTAAGGAAGTCTTAGTAGAAGAAGGAGAGAAAAAAATAAAAAAACATTTTAAAAAAATTTATAATAAAAAGCGGAAAATCATGTTGGCCTCGAAATATTATGCATGTTGGAAAGCAAAAGTTGAGAAGATAAAAAAAATGAATTCTTTATGATAGATTTTTATTTCATTTTATTTTTATTTAAATAAAAATTTAAATAAAATTTTTTAATTTTAATTTTAATTTTAATTTTAATTTTAATTTTAATTTTAATTTTTTAGTATATTTACATAGGTTTATTGCGATTTAAAAACTGCATAAATCCCCCATAAGTGCGTTCTCCTTCGTAATCAGAATAATTACTATTTAATCCCTTAGGATAATAGCGAATAGTAGGGAAACCTTGTACCTTTTGAGATTTCAATAGATCTTTATATTGAGAATCATCTGAATCAATTTTCATAACTTTGACACCATTGGGAGGGTTTTCCATTAATTTATTGAATTCAGGCATAGTACTTTTGCAATGTCCACACCATTCTGCGAAATACATTACAAATAAGGGTTGGTTATTGGAATTATCAAAAGTCTCAATTTTAAATCCACCGCGGAAATCACCAATATGAGCATTTGCTCCAACTCCAGCTGACCAGTCAGGGGTTTGTACTTTGAATATTGCTAAAATAATGATGATAAATAATATAAATAATATAAGGTGAACCAAAGGGTTTAAAAAGAATTGTGTAGTTGTATCCATATTATTGCGAGCCATTTTTCTATAATAATAAACAACATTTTATTTTTAACGATATACTAAATAAATTTAAACTTTAATATTAAAATTATTATCTGAATTATCTGAATTATCTGAATTATTATTTTTTATTGGTTTTTTTGTTTCTAATTTGCATGCTTGCCAAAGATCAAGTAATTTAGAATTTTTATTATAAAATTGACTAGCTTTACTAATTAATATTGAAAAAGATGACCATTCACATCCAATAAAATAATT
>Ga0181553_10001487_pt1 | contig 20731 bp, 19 predicted proteins | sample 011ome_17_FD_133753 | JGI IMG/M metagenome (GOLD analysis project Ga0181553, IMG submission 133753) | Coastal salt marsh microbial communities from the Groves Creek Marsh, Skidaway Island, Georgia - 011502XT metaG (megahit assembly) | ecosystem: Environmental > Aquatic > Marine > Intertidal...
ACCACATTACGGCCCCACATCCTGAAGGAATTGGCGCAATGAACGTCATGCGCTTAGCCATTGAAGACGCTGGGCTAACCCCAGAAGACATAGACTACATTAATGTACACGGCACCTCAACACCGCTTGGTGATATTGCTGAGGTTAAAGCAATAAAAGGGGTCTTTGGTGAACACGCACCAAAACTTAATATCAGCTCAACAAAATCGATGACAGGGCACTTATTAGGCGCCGCAGGCGCTGTAGAAACGATAGCGTCGATCCTAGCGGTTAAAAACAACATAGTACCCCCTACAATTAATCACTCAACAGAAGACCCTGAAATTGACTCATCGCTAAATCTTACGCTAAACAAAGCGCAAGAACGAGAAGTAAACACCGCCATTTCAAACACTTTTGGTTTCGGTGGCCACAACGCCTGTGTAATGGTTAAAAAAGTTTGATGAAGTTTTTAGACGACATCAAAAACCTCTTTAAACCTAAAACCACATACGAAAAGAAATTAATTAATGTAATAGGCTATAGCCCTAATGACATTAGTCTTTTTTACGAAGCATTAACCCACAGGTCTATCAAAAATAGCCCAAAACACAACGAGCGGCTCGAGTATTTAGGCGACGCTATCTTTGGTTCGGTGATTGCTGAAATGCTATATAATGCTTTTCCAGATCAAGACGAGGGTTTTTTAACACAAACGCGCTCAAAAATTGTAAGCCGAAAAACACTAAATAAAATAGCGCTTGACATCCAATTAAATACACTACTCAAACACCAAGCAAGTTCAAACCGCTCCATATATGGCAATGCACTCGAAGCCTTGATAGGGGCAATTTTTTTGGACAAAGGCTATGCTTTTACAGCAAAATTTATTGAAGATAAACTAATAGAACCACACATAAACCTACAACAACTTGTCAAAAAAGTGGTAAGCTATAAGGGCATATTACTAGAGTGGGGACAAGCCAACAAAAAACAAATCAAATTCAGACTTATAGACTCTTTTGGCAAAGACCACGAAAAGACCTACGAGGTGATGATTCTGATTGACAACAAAAACAAAGGACGTGCTGTTGGCACATCCATTAAAAGAGCCGAAGAACAAGCCGCGAAAGAAGCGTATAAAGAATTAACACACTCTTAAAATCAAATTTCAAGATAAAGGGTTATTTTAGCATTTATTATGGGAAAACAAATGTTAAGAATAGAGTTGGATGTAAGTTTTTCTTTACTGGGGATCAGTTGTCACCTCAAAGACTACCGCTTTGCATGGACACTTAACCACACATTAAGAACAAATTTTTTCAAAACAAAACCTTACATATCCTATGAATCAAAAGCTGAGTTTTCAAGATACCAACACCTATCGGACTCTGATGAAATATTAGTTTTTTCAAATAAATCGCAAGATGGCTTTTTGGTGCCCAAGAAAAAGCAGGTGGATTATTGGCTATTACTACAAAAAGAGGTTGACAAACAAGACGTTCAACACTATGCAAGTCTGATTCAACAGTCTGAATACGTTTTAGCCGTATTTGAGGAGAATGACAGAAAAACAAAAGAACAATTTATATATTAAACGTATGATGAATAACACCAAAATAGTAGCAACAATGGGCCCGGCGTGTCTAACTAAGGACACCCTAACCCAAATGATAAAAGCAGGCGTAAACGTTTGCAGGCTAAACTTTTCACACGCCGATCACAAAACACATTTAGAAACGATTCGCCTAATCAAAGAGATTAATCAAGATCTAAATGTGCACACGGCAATTTTGGCAGACCTTCAAGGTCCAAAAATAAGAATAGGAAAAATAGAAGAAGGCTCAAGCCTGGTTGACGGTACAGAGTTTGTAATTACAACCAAAGAGTGTGTTGGAGACAGTACAAAAGCATACATCAACTACGAACAGTTTCCTGAAGATGTTAAGGCTGGAGAGCTAATACTGATAAATGACGGTAAGCTTCATATAGAAGTTGTTAGCACCAACAGCAAAGATACTGTGATCACTAAAGTGATACACGGAGGGGAACTAAGTTCAAATAAAGGGGTTAACTTGCCAAATACAGTAATTTCACAACCTTGTTTGACAGAAAAAGACCTAAAAGACCTTGACTTTATTTTAACCCAACCCATTGAGTGGATAGGCCTTTCTTTTGTAAGGTCAGCACAAGATATTCTTGAGCTCAAAAAGCATATCAAAAAAGAAAAACACAGCGCAAGGGTAATAGCAAAAATTGAAAAACCACAAGCGATAAAAAACCTTAATAGCATTATTGATGTAACCGATGCGGTAATGATTGCACGAGGCGACTTGGGTGTGGAAATACCAATGCAAAAAGTGCCTGTAATTCAGAAAAAGATTGCCAAAATGTGCTTGGAAAAAGCCAAGCCCGTTATTGTGGCTACACAAATGCTTGAGAGCATGACAGAAAGCGTTACACCTACAAGAGCAGAAGTAAACGATGTAGCCAATTCTGTAATGGACGGTGCAGATGCGGTTATGCTTAGTGGAGAAACATCGGTAGGCGCTTTCCCCTTACAGGCGGTGGAAACGATGAGTAAAATTATTACCAATGTTGAACAAGAATTTTCTTCAACCCGCTCATACGAACTAAAAGAAACCCACGGCGAGCGCTTTATATCCGACGCTATTTGTTACCACTCTTGTAAACTTGCCGAACAAGTAAGCGCAAAAGCTATAATAACAATGACTCACTCGGGCTACAACGCCATTGAAATATCAAGCCATAGACCACCGTGTAAAATATATGCGTTTACAAACAACCACGAAATACTTAATACGCTAAGTTTGGTTTGGGGGGTAAAAGGCTTTTATTACGATAACGAGACGGGTACCGATGAAACGGTAGCAGACACAAAGCGAGCACTTAAGGGAACGGGACTACTAAAATCAGGCGATCTAGTCTTAAACGTAGCCAGTATGCCCATAAAAGAAAAAGGAATGACTAACATGATGAGGTTGAGTTACCTCAAATAAAAACAAATTAGATGTCTATAAATGTAAAATTACTCGCAGAGATTTGCGAGGCAGCAGGAGCGCCTGGCTTCGAACAAAGAATAAGAGAAATAGTGCTACGAGAAGTAACGCCTTTGGTAGACGAAGTAAAAGTCGATAATATGGGCAATGTTACCGCCTTAAAAAAAGGCCGTAAAGACAAAAAAGTAATGATTGGGGCCCATATGGACGAGATCGGCTTTATTGTTACACACATTGATGATAACGGTTTTTTGCGATTTCACACCCTAGGAGGATTTGACCCTAAAACACTAACGGCTCAACGCGTAATTGTTCACGGTAAAAAAGACTTGATTGGAGTAATGGGAAGTAAGCCCATACACGTAATGACTCCAGAAGAGAGAAACAAATCCCCAAAGACCACTGATTATTTTATTGATATGGGAATGCCCAAGGAAGAGGTCGAGAAATACATAGGTGTAGGGAACCCTATTACTCGAGAAAGACAGCTTATAGAAATGGGTAATTGCGTTAACTGTAAATCCATTGACAACAGGGTGTCTGTTTTTATTCTTATTGAAATGCTAAGAGAAATAAAAGACAACCCCTACGATATTTACGGGGTGTTTACAGTTCAAGAAGAGGTAGGAATTAGAGGGGCAAACGTGGCTACTCAAGAGGTTCAACCAGACTTTGGGTTTGGCTTAGACACCACCATTGCCTACGATGTTCCAGGAGCGGCACCGCACGAAAAGATAACAGAATTAGGAAAAGGAGCAGCAATAAAAGTAATGGATTCATCCACCATTTGTGATTATAGAATGGTTAGCTATATGAAAGAAGTTTCTGAAAGACACAACATTCCTCATCAATTAGAAATTCTAACGGGTGGCGGAACAGACACCGCAGGGATACAACGCTTTACTCCAGGCGGATCAATTGCAGGGGCAGTATCTATACCAACAAGACACATCCATCAGGTAATAGAAATGGCGGACAAAACAGATATCCGAAACGCCATTGATTTACTTCATTATTCGGTCAAAGAACTCGACCAATACGATTGGAGTTTTAAACAAAAAAAGCCCTGCATCGCTGCAAGGCCTTAAAACTTTGGTGGAGAAGATGGGACTCGAACCCACGACCTCTTGACTGCCAGTCAAGCGCTCTAGCCAACTGAGCTACATCCCCAAATTGCGGTACAAATGTATCTATTTTTCAGCGAATTTTAATAGATTGCTATTCTCCTTAGCATTGAGTATTTTCGCACAATTAATTTTTAGGCATATGAGTAGTAAGAAAATAGAATCGACCAAGGCGCCCGAACCCGTAGGTTTGTACCCTCATGCTCGTCAACACGGCAACCTATTGTTTTTGTCTGGAGTCGGACCCAGAGAACGCGGCACCAAAAAAATACCCGGTGTTGAATTGGACGAAAACGGAAACATAGCGTCTTATGACATAGAAGCCCAGTGCCGCTCTGTCTTTAACAATGTACGCACCATCGTTGAAGAGTCAGGCTCTTCATGGGATAAAGTCATTGATGTGACGGTATTTCTAACCAATATGAAAGACGATTTTAAAACCTACAATAAGGTTTACGCCGAGTTTTTTGCAGATAATCAACCCTGCAGAACAACCGTTGAAATCAATTGTTTGCCGACACCAATTGCCATAGAATTAAAAGTCATTGCCACCATTTAAGAATGAAAAAATACCCAGAATATAAGCAGTTAGATTTATCAGCCATCAACAAGGAGGTCTTGTCGAGATGGAAAGCCAATTCAATATTTGAAAAAAGCGTTTCCACTAGAAACGACAAGCCGTCTTTTACCTTTTACGAAGGGCCACCTTCTGCCAACGGTATGCCAGGTATTCACCACGTAATGGGGCGTGCCATAAAGGATATATTTTGCCGATTTAAAACCTTACAAGGCTATAAAGTAAACCGTAAAGCCGGATGGGATACCCACGGTTTGCCAGTTGAGTTAGGCGTAGAAAAAGAATTGGGCATTACCAAAGAAGACATAGGCGGCACCATTTCTATAGAAGACTACAACAAAAAGTGCCGAGAGAACGTCATGAAGTTCAAGAACGTTTGGGAAGACCTTACGGACAAAATGGGCTATTGGGTAGATATGAACGACCCTTACGTAACCTATGACAACAAATACATTGAAAGCGTCTGGTGGCTACTCAGCCAAATGGACAAAAAAGAAATGCTGTACAAAGGCCACACCATACAGCCTTTTTCTCCAAAAGCAGGTACGGGCTTAAGTTCTCATGAGCTTAATCAACCAGGGTGTTATAAAGACGTTAAAGACCTTTCTGCCATTGCTCAGTTCAAAGCAATTAGAAACGACAAGTCAGAATTTTTGTTTGAAAAAGCACACGCTGACGTTCATTTTTTAGCATGGACCACCACGCCATGGACTTTGCCCTCCAATACAGCTTTGGCGGTAGGCAAAAACATAGAATACCTTGTGGTAAACACCTTTAATCCTTACACCTTTGATGCCATTACGGTGATTGTTGCCAAGAACCTATTTGGCAAATATTTCTCCGAAAAAAACAGCGAGCTCAAACTGTCAGATTATTCAGCAGGCGACAAAAACATTCCTTACGAAATCATCAAAGAGGTCAAAGGCACCGACTTAGAAGGCTTGCGTTACGAGCAAATATTAGCCTATGCACAACCAGAAGAGGGCGACGCATTTAAGGTGCTGATTGGCGATTTTGTAACAACTGAAGACGGCACAGGAATCGTTCATTTAGCACCTAGCTTTGGTGCGGACGATAACCTCGTGGCCAAGCAAAACGGCATCGGCGCACTAACCTTGGTTGACACCCAAGGACGCTTTGTAGATGAGGTAACCGACTTTGCTGGTATGTATGTCAAAAATGAATTTTACAATGAAGGCGAAGCGCCTGAAAAATCAGCCGATATACAATTGGTCATCAAGCTTAAAGAAGAAAACAAATGCTTTAAAGCAGAAAAATACGAGCACTCCTATCCCCACTGTTGGCGAACAGACAAACCCATTTTGTACTACCCTCTAGAAAGTTGGTTTGTGAAAACTACCGCCGCTAAAGAGCGCATGGTGGAACTCAACAAAAGCATTAACTGGAAGCCCAAATCTACTGGTGAAGGGCGTTTTGGCAATTGGCTAGAAAATTTAGTGGATTGGAACTTATCCCGCTCACGATTCTGGGGAATACCCCTACCTATATGGACGTCTGAAGAGGGAGAAGAGCAAATTTGCATTGGCTCTATGCAGCAGCTCAAAGAAGAAATAGAAAAATCGGTTGAGGCTGGATTAATGTCCTCTAATCCCCTCGCTAATTTTGTGGTGGGCGATATGTCGGACGACAACTATGCCACCTTTGATTTGCACCGCCCTTTTGTGGACGATATAGTATTAGTGTCCTCTAATGGTAAGGCCATGCGCAGAGAAAAAGACCTTATAGACGTTTGGTTTGATTCAGGCTCTATGCCCTATGCTCAACTGCATTATCCTTTCGAGAACAAAGAGGTGTTCGAAAAATCGTACCCAGCGGACTTTATCGCCGAAGGGGTAGACCAAACACGAGGATGGTTCTTTACCCTTCATGCTATAGCGACCATACTGTTTGATAGCGTAGCCTTCAAAAGTGTAGTTTCTAATGGTTTGGTGCTAGATAAAAACGGGAATAAAATGTCCAAACGATTGGGCAATGCTGCCGATCCATTTAAAACCTTAGACGAGTACGGAGCAGACGCCACACGTTGGTACATGATCAGTAATGCGCAACCGTGGGACAACCTTAAATTTGATTTAGACGGATTGGCTGAGGTTAAGCGTAAATTTTTCGGAACACTCTACAACACTTACGCTTTCTTTGCTTTGTACGCCAACATTGATGGCTTTTCGTACCAAGAAGACGACATAAACGTAAAAGACAGGCCAGAAATCGATCAGTGGATACTTTCAGAGCTAAACACTTTAATCAAAGAAGTGGGAGACTCTTTGGACGATTACGAACCTACAAAAGCCGCACGAGCAATTCAGTTGTTTGTAAACGATAACCTCAGCAATTGGTATGTGCGCTTATGCCGAAGACGATTCTGGAAAGGAGAGTACGAAGAAGATAAAATATCAGCATACCAAACACTGTATACCTGTTTAGAAACGGTAGCTGTTTTGTCCTCTCCAATCGCGCCTTTTTTTATGGACAAGCTGTTTGTTGACTTAAACGGCCTTACTCAAAAATCATCCTTAGAATCTGTGCACCTTGCTCAATGGCCTAGCGTCAATGAAGCGTTAATAAACACCGATTTAGAGGAAAAAATGCGTTTGGCACAAGACATTACCTCAATGGCGTTTTCTTTACGTAAAAAGGAAAACCTAAGGGTTAGACAGCCTTTACAAAAGATAATGGTACCAGTGTTGAACGATAAAGTAAAAGCACAGGTAGAAGCTGTAAAAGCACTTGTGTTAGCAGAAGTTAACGTGAAAGAGCTAGAGTTCATGACGGCAGACTCTGGTATTTTGGTCAAGAAAATAAAACCTAATTTTAAAACACTAGGTCCAAAATTTGGGCAGCAAATGAGGGCCATCTCTCAAGCCATTTCACAATTTAATTCTGAAGACATCGGCTCAATAGAGCAAAACGGCACCTACACACTTCAAATAGAGGGCAGTAGTATTCAAATAGAACTTGCAGATGTAGAAATCAGCACTGAAGACATTCCTGGCTGGGCAGTAACATCTTTAAATGGAAATACCCTTGCACTAGATATAAGCCTAAACGATAGCCTTATTCAAGAAGGCCTTGCGCGTGAGCTGGTTAACCGTATTCAAAACATCAGAAAAGACGAAGGGCTGGAGGTTACAGACCGCATAACCATTGCTCTAAGTGCCACAGAAAAATTGGCGGGCGCAATTAATGAGAATTTAAATTATATTTGTTCTGAAACATTAGCCAATGACCTTCGTATCACAAATAGCGAAGAGATTAAAAATGGCTTGACCATCGAATTGGTGGAAGGGATTAATACTAAAATAGAAATACAAAAAATATAAAATATGTCTAGCGAGAAAACAAGATATTCAGATTCAGAGTTACAGGAGTTCAGACAGATTATTCAAGATAAAATCGATAAAGCTGAGAAGGACTTAGAACTCATAAAAAGCGCATATACCAACGATTCAAACAACGGTACTGACGATACTTCACCAACATTCAAAGGCTTTGAAGAGGGCTCAGAAACCTTATCAAAAGAAGAAAACGCTCAATTGGCTTTGCGTCAGGAGAAATTCATTCACAACTTGTACAATGCGCTCAAGCGAATAGACAACAAAACCTATGGTATTTGTAGGGTTACAGGAAAGCTTATTCAGAAAGAACGTTTGAAGCTAGTTCCTCATGCTACACTAAGCATTGAAGCCAAACGCGCTCAATAAAGCAAGATGTTAAAAAAGCCTATCCTATTAATCGTTTGTGTTCTGATTTTAGACCAACTTCTTAAGGTTTGGATTAAGACCAATTTGATGATAGGTCAAGAAATTCATTTCTTCGATTGGTTCATCATTCACTTTACGGAAAATAAAGGCATGGCATTTGGCATGGAGTTTGGCGGCTCTTTTGGTAAATATTTACTTAGTGTTTTTAGGTTAGTTGCTATTGTGGCTATAGCCATTTATTTGAAAAAAATAGCTTTAACAACAGGCGTTAAAAAAGGCGTTATTTTCAGCATCTCACTGGTATTGGCAGGAGCCATTGGTAACATGATTGACAGCGCTTTCTACGGAATGATATTTTCTGAAAGTTATGGACAATTAGCAACGGTTTTTCAAGGCGGCTACGCAGGCTTTCTTCAAGGTAAAGTGGTAGATATGTTCTATTTCCCCCTTATCAACGGGCATTTTCCAGATTGGTTACCACTCATTGGTGGCAACCATTTAATATTCTTCAGACCAGTTTTTAATATTGCGGACGCTTCAATCAGTGTTGGCGTTATCAATATGCTGATTTTCCACCGATCGTTTTTTAAGTAATACACTATTGGTGCTTTTCCAACAGCTCTTTATATACTTTTTGAGCGTTTGTGTTGCGGTAGCTTTTATTCATCCAGTAAAAAGTTCGTAACAGAGACAAAACATTAAACTGTAATTTAGTCAACGAGCTTACTTTGCACTCGCCCCAAGCGGCGGGAAAAGGCATGTGGTGTTTTTGCATAAAAGGACCAAAAATAGCCAAGCCTATTTTCTTGTTACTCTCGTTGTAAAACAAGTCGAATGATTTTTTCTTATCGGTCTTATTAACTAGTGGAAGAGGGCGTTTGGGCGCTATGCCACAGTGAATCAACGCCTTTTCAAAGTCCTCAATTAGATGTTCAAAACGGATAATAAAGTCACAGTGTGGCGCTGTTATTGATAGCCAATTATCAAAGGGAAACTGATAATACATTTCTAAAAATGTATTGTAATCCGATTGATTATCTCTAAAAAATTTAGAAAGCTTATAGTCTCTCATTTTGAGGTGCCCTCCATTCTTTCGCAAAAGCGATTCGTTTGAAAAGTTTCCATTGCTGTCGGTTACCATCTTAGTGTAGTAACTTACAGAAATATCTAAAGGGTTTCTTGAGCAGGCAATAACCTTATATTTCTTTTCATCATCCTTAGCGACTTTTAGAAAATCTTGATATAGAGAGTGTTTTGATAAAATAGGAACCCCACCATACATTTCACAGAGTTCTTTGGAAATTGCGGTTGAGGCTGCCAAGGGCAAACCCACAAAAAGGTATTTATGCCTATGGCTTATTATCATACAAGCCCATTTTTAATTAGGTATTCAGCAATCTGAATAGTATTGGTCGCTGCGCCCTTTCTCAAATTGTCGGCAACAACCCACATATTTAGGGTGTTTTTTTGTGAGAAATCTCGGCGAATTCTTCCAACAAAGACCTCGTCTTTACCTTCAGCATAAATGGGCATAGGGTAGGTGTTTACATCTGGATTGTCTTGAACACTTACGCCAGGCATTTCGTGCAACAATTGCCTTACTTTAGACAATTCAAAATCGGCATGAAATTCCACATTTACACTTTCTGAATGCCCTCCCTTTACAGGCACACGAATAGCAGTAGCGGTGACCTCAATGCTATCGTCTTGCATGATTTTTTTGGCCTCTCTAGCCAATTTCATTTCTTCTTTAGTGTAGCCATTTTCTTCAAACACATCGCAGTGGGGAAGTGCATTTTGATGAATAGGGTAAGGGTAAACCATCTCTGCTTTTATTCCTTTTGCTTCATTTTCAAGTTGAGCCACCGCTTTCATGCCAGTACCCGTTATTGACTGATAGGTAGAAACTACCACCCTCTTAATACCGTATTCATCGTGCAAAGGCTTTAGTGCCATTAAAAGCTGAATGGTTGAGCAGTTAGGATTAGCAATGATCTTATGTTCTTTGGATAGAACGTTTCCGTTGATTTCTGGAATTATAAGTGGGTGTTGTTCTGACATTCGCCAAAATGACGAATTATCAACTACCGTAGCGCCAACATCAGCGAACTTTGGTGCCCATTCTTCTGAAATAGAACCACCAGCAGAGAACAAGGCCAAGTCTGGAGCTTGGGAGACCGCTTCTTGCAATGAAATAATGGTTAATTCGTCTCCATTAAACAAGCGTTTCTGTCCAACAGATTTTTCCGATGCTACCAGCAATAAGGATGTTAAAGGGAACGAGCGCTCTTGCAATACTTGGAGCATTACCTGTCCAACCATTCCTGTCGCGCCAACCAAAGCTACTTTCATACGTTAGAAGTTTGAGCCAAAAATAAGTATATTTGGTAGAACAGAAGTATTACAAAACATGAAAAAATTACTATTAATATGGCTGTCGCCCTTACTCCTTTTTTCACAATTTACCGATGATTTTACCTTCTTTGAGGGCTGGCATGGCGATACAGCAGACTTTTCTTTAGATAGCACTTGGGCATTGCAGCTAGACGCTCCACCCCAAACAGGAAACTCGATTATTTGGCACCCTTCAAACGCTTTGATGAATGGCTATTGGGAATTGAATATAAGCATGTGTTTTAACCCTTCTTCGAGCAATTATTCTAAAGTTTATTTAAGTGCAGACTCTTTGGGCAACGGCTATTATGTAATACTTGGCGGTACAGACGACAAAATCAGTTTGTATAAAACCACCTTTGGTCAAGACACAAAGCTAATAGACGGCATCACTGATTTTCTGGACCTCAACACTATAAGTTTAAATCTCATGGTAGACTGAGACAGCATTGGAAACTGGACAGTTCGTGCAAAGCGCTCTACAGATTTAAGTTATTTTACACAAGGTCAAGCCTTTGACGATAGCCATTTGCAAAGCGATAATTTTGGCATAGAATGCGTGTACACCCAAACACGTTCCAATCTTTTTTTCTTTGACAATGTTTAGGTTGAAGGCTACTCGTTAATAGACACTTTTTTATACCCTCAACCCAACGATATTGTCATTAACGAGCTGTTGTTTAGCCCCGTTGAAGGTGACAATGACTTTGTAGAGCTTATAAACAGAAGCGATAAAACACTGTGCATAAAAGGCCTACAATTGGCGAATTATTACGCTAATAAGATCGCTAATTTCAAAAGCATTAGCGATTCATATGCTTTCATGTCGCCAACAGAAATTTTGGTGTTGTGTCAATCCAAAGCAACATTATTATACTACCACCCTAATGCCACAGAACATCGAATAATTGAGTTGGAGAGTATGCCCACATACAATAATGACGATGGGAGTGTGGTCATCGCTTTAGATTCAGCAATCATTGATGAGTTTCACTATGATGAATACATGCATTTTGACCTTTTGCAGGAGCTAGAAGGCGTTTCATTGGAGCGCTCTAATACAGAGACAAGCCATTAGCATTCAGCGTCCGAACACTCCAATTTTTCTACCCCAACACTTCTCAACTCCCAAGCCCAGTTGTTCGATGCTCCACAAGAAATATTGAGCACAAGCCCAAACGTTTTCGCGCCCAATAACGATGGGCAAGACGATATTCTTAATATTCAATTGAGCTTCCCGCATAGCGGTTATCAAGGACAATTGATTGTTTTCAACAGCCAAGGTTTTCCCGTTAGAACGTTAATTAATAATGAACTTTTCGGAACAAACAACACTTATTTTTGGGACGGCCTCACCGACAGGAAAGAAGCCGCCAGAACCGGTCGCTACATCTTGTGGCTAGAGGCTACTCATTCCACCCAAGCCCCAATTCTTAAAAAACAAAGCGTGGTGGCGGGATGGTAATTATAAGATAATATACAATAGCCTTTAAATCCGTATTTTTGGAACTTGATGAACGTTTCAGAAAACATACAATCAACACTACAAAACCTTAGCACAGAACCTGGCGTTTACCGTTTTTACGACAACAAGGAGGGTTTGCTTTATGTAGGTAAAGCGAAAAACCTCAAGCGTCGCGTTAGCTCTTATTTTAAAACGAAGCACGACAGTTTCAAAACCACCTATATGGTGCGAAAAATTCACCGCATAGAAATACTGGTAGTCGAAACAGAAATGGACGCTCTTTTACTGGAGAATAACCTCATTAAAAAATACCAACCACGCTACAACATTTTACTCAAAGACGATAAAACGTATCCTTGGATTTGCATTAAGAAAGAACCCTTTCCGAGAGTGTTTTACACCCGTCAACTCATCAAAGACGGCTCAGAGTATTTTGGACCATATACCAACCCCAAAATTATCAGTGCGATGCTGAATTTTATTCGACAGATTTACCCCTTGCGCACATGTAAGTACAATTTATCGAATGAAAATATTGAAGCCAACAAATTCAAAGAGTGCCTAGAATACCACATCGGTAATTGTTTGGCTCCTTGTGTTGGCAAACAACAGCCTTCGGTTTATGAAAAAGACGTTGAGCACATACGCCAAATATTAAAAGGAAATATACGGACTGTAGTGCAGCATTTTAAAGATGAAATGTTCAATCTTTCTGAGAAAATGGAGTATGAAAAAGCCCAGCTCGTTAAAGAAAAAATAGAACAACTTGAACAGTATCAATCCAAATCATCCATTGTTAGCCCCATCATAAATGATGTGGATGTCTTTGCGATAGCTTCGGATAATGACTATGCCTATGTCAATTTCTTTAAAGTATCAAGCGGAGCGATTATTCAAGCCCATTCTATGGAAATAAAAAAGAAGCTTGATGAAGCCGATGAGGATTTGCTTACAATGGCTATTACAGAAATACGTCAGCGATTTCACAGTACCTCAAAAGAAGCATTTTTGAATATTCCCATCGAATCGCATTGGGATGGGTTAAAAATAAGCGTGCCAAAAATTGGCGATAAGTATAAGCTCGTCAATCTGTGTTATAAAAACGCTAAAAATGTTCAAAAAGACCGCATACGCAAAAATGAAGAACTGCGCCACCGCCTAGACAACAAAAGGGTATTGGAGCAATTGAAACACGACTTAAGGCTAAACAGCAAACCCCGACACATAGAGTGTTTTGACAACTCCAATATTCAAGGGACTAATCCAGTTGCAGCCTGTGTGGTGTTTAAAAATGCCAAGCCAAGCAAGAAAGATTACCGTTTATTTAATATTAAATCGGTTGAAGGCCCAGATGATTTTGCATCTATGGAAGAGGTGGTTTATAGGCGCTACAAACGACTCACAGAAGAGGCTCAAGAATTGCCCCAACTTATCGTTATTGACGGCGGTAAAGGTCAATTAAGTTCAGCTAGAAAAAGTTTAGAAAAACTTAATCTTCATGAAAAAATCGCCATTATTGGTATTGCCAAACGTTTAGAAGAAATTTACTTTCCAAACGATAGTACTCCTTTGTATCTGGATAAGCGTTCCGAAAGTCTAAAAGTCATACAACAGCTTAGAAACGAAGCCCACCGATTTGGCATTAATCATCACCGCAACCGAAGAAGCAAGGGCAGTTTGGGCACCTCTTTAGACGCTATTCAAGGAATAGGTCCAAAAACTGTAGAAACCCTCATCGCTCATTTTGGCTCTGTGAAAAGGGTAATGGATGCCAGCGAAACAGAGCTTTCAAAATTAGTGGGCAAGAGCAAAGCTCAAATTATTTTAAGAAAAAAATAAAGCTTAATTAAGCTGGTCGGAGAGTAAGCGGATTTCAATTACTGGAGAAATTTTTTCGTAAAGAATATTATATACCGCATTTGTAATAGGCATATCAATATTGTATTCTTCGTTAATTTCTTTAATGCATTTTACCGCATAATAGCCTTCAGCAACCATATTCATTTCCAATTGAGCAGACTTTACCGAATAGCCTTTTCCAATCATATTTCCAAAGGTTCGGTTTCTACTAAATTGAGAGTACATGGTGACCAGTAAGTCGCCTAAATAGGCAGATTCTTTCATGTCTCTTTTAATGGGGTGAATAACATCGACAAAGCGTTTTATTTCACGTATAGCATTTGAAGCTAAGACGGCTTGAAAATTATCACCGTAGCCTAAACTGTGACACACACCAGAAGCAATGGCAATGATATTTTTAATAACCGCAGCAATTTCAGTCCCAAAAATATCCTCAGAAATGTTTGTGCGGATATACCTACATTTTATTTGATGAGAAAACCATTCGGCTTTGTCAACATCTTCACAGGCAATGGTTAAATAAGATAGTCTTTCAAGGGCAACCTCTTCGGCATGACAAGGGCCTGTAAGTACGCCAATATTTTCATAAGGTATCTCAAGTTTATTGTGAAGGTATTCGCCAATTATTCGGTTTTTTTCGGCGATAATTCCTTTTACAGCAGACACCACAAACTTCTCTTTTAAAGAACTATCAATTTGTTTTAAAACGGTTCTTAAAAAGGCAGAAGGAACAGCTAATATTAGGCAATCGGCCTGATCAACAATTTCATTGAGGTCATTGCTGATGGTTAACTTATTTGGGTCAAGTTCAGCCGAGCTAATGTAGTTTGGGTTATTGCCGTATTTTTTGATGTGATCAATGGTGTCAGAGTTTCTCATCCACCATAAAATATACCCCCTATTTTCAGAGAGCATTTTTACAATGGCAGTTGCCCAGCTTCCTCCACCAATTACTGCTATTTTCTCAAATTGAGCCATTTATTCTTCTGTTGCTTTTTGTTCAGGCTTCATTTGAGGGAAAAACAAGACATCCTGAATGGAGTTGCTGTTTGTCATTATCATTGATAGCCTATCGATGCCGATTCCTAAACCTGCTGTTGGCGGCATGCCGTATTCAATTGAACGAAGAAAATCTTCATCAAGCACCATGGCTTCTTCGTCCCCTCTTTTTGCGAGCTGTAGTTGTTCTTCAAATCGGCTACGTTGATCAAGAGGATCGTTTAATTCAGAGAAGGCATTGCATATTTCTTTACCATTACAAATAGCCTCAAAGCGCTCTACCAAGCCTTCTTTGTCGCGGTGTTTTTTTGCTAATGGAGACATTTCTACAGGATAGTCTGTAATAAATGTGGGCTGTATTAATTGCCCCTCACAAGTTTCACCAAAAATCTCATCAATTAGTTTTCCTCGTCCCATAGATGCGTCGATGTCTACACCTAGTTTTTTAGCGGTTTTAGCCATTTCTTCTTCATCCATTTCTGAAATGTCTATTCCAGTAAAATGCGCTATGGCTTCGTACATGGTGTAGCGTTTCCATGGTCTTTGAAAATTGATAAGGTTTTCACCAACCTGAACCTCTGTGGTTCCGTGTAAGTCAAGGGCAATTTTTTCAACCATTTCCTCTACCAAATCCATCATCCAGTTGTAATCTTTGTAAGCGACATACAGCTCAACTTGTGTGAATTCAGGATTGTGAAAACGGCTCATGCCTTCGTTTCTAAAGTCCTTTGAAAATTCATAAACACCATCAAAACCACCAACAATCAATCGCTTTAGGTAAAGCTCATTGGCAATTCTTAGGTAAAGCGGCATATCTAAAGTGTTATGATGCGTTTTGAACGGCCGTGCTGCTGCACCCCCGTAAATAGGTTGTAAAATTGGCGTTTCAACTTCTAAATATCCTTTGTCGTTAAGAAATGAGCGCATGGAATTGGTTAACTGTGTTCGTTTCACAAATGCATCCTTAACGTGGGGGTTAACCACTAAGTCAATATAACGTTGACGGTATCTCTTTTCAGGGTCGGTAAAGGCGTCGTGCACCTTGCCATCGGCATCAACTTTGGGTAATGGCAGGGGGCGAAGCGTCTTTGTTAAGACGGTAAAGCTTTCTACGTGAATAGAAATTTCGCCTACTTGAGTGGTAAATACATAGCCTTTAACACCAATAAAGTCTCCGATATCCAATAGTTTTTTAAACACTGTGTTGTACATGGTTTTGTCTTCATCGGGACAAATTTCATCCCTATTAAAGTACAATTGAATTCTACCTGTACTATCTTGTAATTCGGCAAAAGCAGCTTTTCCCATTAGCCGGCGACTCATTAGTCGACCCGCAATTTGTATGTTCTTGTACCCAAGCTTGTCAGAGGTGTAGTTCGTCTTTATTTCATTAGCAGAAACATTAACTTCATAAAGTTCCGATGGGTATGGGTTTATTCCCAAATCAATTAGTTTTTGAAGAGACTCTCGTCTTACAACTTCTTGTTCTGACAGCGTTCGGTTCATAAAATTTATTTTCGGCAAAGATATTAAATAATAACTGCTGATTTTCGTACTTTTGAAACTTCAAAGTTTAACCTAATAAACACATCCCACAGATTATGAAAATGAACGATTATATAAGCGACTTTACAAATCACCTCACGGAGGCATTAGAAATAGGGCGCTCGACCATGCTAGACGAATCATTTGCAGAAATTCAAAATGTACTGATCTGTGGTTTAGGCGGTTCAGGTATTGGAGGCACTATCGTCGCCGACTTAGTTGCTGAACATATCAATGTTCCTATCTGTGCAAGTAAAGATTACAGCATACCGAATTTTGTCGACGAAAACACTTTAGTAATAGCGTCTTCATACTCAGGCAATACAGAAGAAACATTATACGCTTTAGAGGCTTGTCAGAAAAGAAATGCCCAAATTGCCTGCGTTACTTCTGGCGGAAAACTGGCAGAATTATCCAAAGCAAAAGGCTTTAATCTTATTCAAATCCCTGGCGGACAGCCACCAAGAGCCATGTTTGGTTATTCGTTTACCCAATTATTTTTCTTACTACACCAATACGGCTTAATAGATGATTCTTTTCAGTTAGAATTTGAAAAAGGAATAGCGTTATTAGATGAACATGAAGAGTCAATCAAAACAGAAGCAAAAGCCTTAGCTGATAAATTATTTGGAACAACACCAGTAATTTATACCGCTGCAGGTTTTGAGGGTGTGGGAGTCCGTTTCCGTCAACAAATTAATGAAAACAGTAAAATGTTGTGTTGGCACCATGTTATTCCAGAAATGAATCACAACGAGTTGTTGGGTTGGCGAGTGAATACAGACAAGTTAGGCGTTGTTTACTTTAGAAATAAATGTGATTATGACAGAAACCAAGTGCGAATAGACATTAACAAAGAGGTTTTAGCAAAATATACTGACAATATTTCTGAAGTTTGGAGCATGGGAGATTCTAAAATTGAAAACTCACTTTACCACATACACCTTGGCGATTGGGTGTCTTGGTATTTATCCGAAATGAATAATGTTGACGCCATTGAAATAGACGTCATTAATTTTCTAAAAGGCTCTTTAGCAAAAGTATAATTATGCCAGATGTTGTTTTTCAGGATTTAAGGCTTATTGATTACAAAGAAGCTTGGGAGTATCAAGAAAAACGATTTGATGAAATTATTGCGGTTAAAAAGGCAAATAGAAAAGACAGCACATCAAACCCTACCACTTCATACTTATTATTCTGTGAGCACCCACATGTCTACACTTTAGGCAAAAGTGGAGATGAAAAAAACCTACTTGTAAACGAAGACTATTTAAAATCAAGAGGCGCTACATTTTATAAAATAAATAGAGGTGGAGACATTACTTATCATGGCCCTGGTCAGATTGTAAGTTATCCTATTTTAGATTTGGACAATTTCTTTACAGATATCCATAAATATTTGAGGTTTTTAGAAGAAGCCGTCATCAATACCTTAGCGGACTATAGCCTTAAAGGAGAGCGTTCCGATGGCGAAACAGGTGTGTGGTTCGATGTGGGTACGGATAATGCCAGAAAAATATGTGCCCTTGGCGTTCGCTCAAGTAGATGGGTAACGATGCACGGCTTAGCCTTTAATGTTAATTGCGATTTATCGTATTTTGGAAACATCATCCCTTGTGGAATTGTTGACAAATCGGTGACGTCTATGCAAAAAGAACTGGGCAAGGAAGTAGATATAGAAGAGGTTAAATTGAAGCTAAAAGGCTATCTGAAACAGCAATTTGATTTTCAGTTTTTAAAAGAATAGCTAAATCTAACAATCTAGTTATCATGAATAAACTATTAGTATTCCTAATCACACTTTCAGTATTTGCATTTTTGGCAGTAGAAATGAATTGGTACAGCTTTGTTGTTTTACCTATTCTATCTTTAAGTTTATGTCTTGCCATAATCCAAAGAAATAGGCTAATGCCTAATCTTATTTCAGTTCATCAGTTTATATGTCTGTTTTTGATTTCTATTTATGTTCTTCATTTATCGGTGTATTTTTTGAACCCACCCTACCTCAAGCTTCTTTTCGAAATCGGCATAGCTGTGGCTTTATTGATTTTAATTCTAATAATAGGTTTGAGAATAAGTACAAAAGAGGAAAAAAGGGTCAAGGCTTATAAATTATTGTTGCAATACACTTATCTTATTTTTTGTTTTCAGATGTTTCCTCTAATAGTTTCTTCTTAACTTTTACTGTATTAATCTGATAGGATATTCATATCTTTGAGCTTGCTATGCTTGAAAACATTTCCATTAATAAAATACTATTCCTTGATGTAGAGACGGTGCCTGCAGCGCCCACTTTTTCTGAACTTTCAGAGGGGTTTCAATTGTTGTGGGCTGAGAAAACAAAATGGCAACGTTCGGAAGGTCAAACAGCTGATGAGTTTTATGGACTAAAAGCGGGGGTGATGGCAGAGTTTGCCAAAGTGATTTGTATTTCAGTGGGCTATATTTATGAGAAAAACAAGACTTCTTATTTCAGAATAAAATCTTTTTATGGCGATGACGAGCAGCTTATTTTAGAAGAGTTTAAAGCCCTTTTGGACGAAAAGTTTGCCACCAAAAACCACTACCTCTGCGCCCATAATGGTAAGGAATTTGATTACCCTTTCTTGTGCCGCAGAATGTTGGTAAACGGGGTTCAACTGCCTAAGATACTAGAAATTTCAGGCAAAAAACCTTGGGAAGTGCGCCACTTGGACACTATGGAAATGTGGAAGTTTGGCGATTATAAACACTACACGTCCATAAAATTATTGGCAGCATTATTCGGCGTCCCCACTCCAAAAGATGATATCGATGGCAGTCAAGTTGCCAAAGTGTATTGGCAAGACAAAGATCTTGAACTAATAAAAAACTATTGTCAGAAGGACACTTTAACGGTCGCTCAAATTCTGCTAAAATACATGTGTAAACCGATTCTTACAGAAGAGCAAATAGAAGTTGCATAATTAAAGGATATCCCCTAAATTGAGGCCTCAAAACAAAGGCACCATGAGCAATACCTTATTAGAATTTAAGAACCTAGTAACTGAATTTCACACAGAAGGAAAAGTAGTTAAGGCAGTAAATAATATCAGTTTTACACTAAATAAAGGTGAAACGATAGGTGTTGTTGGTGAATCGGGTTCTGGTAAGTCAGTAACTTCTTTGTCGGCAATGCGCCTTATTCCGAGCCCTCCAGGCAAAATTGCAAACGGAGAAATTGTTTTCCACAAAAAAGACGGAGAAAAAGTAGACCTACTACAATTATCCGAAAAGGAAATGAGGTCTTATAGAGGAAACGAAATCGCCATGATTTTTCAGGAGCCAATGACTTCTCTTAATCCCGTTTTTACCTGTGGTGACCAAGTTATGGAAGCAATTATGCTTCACCAATACATTAGCAAGCCTAACGCTAAAGAGTTAACGATTAAGTTATTTGAAGAGGTTCAGCTCCCCGATCCTGAACGCATATTTAACACCTATCCACACCAGATATCTGGTGGTCAAAAGCAAAGGGTAATGATTGCCATGGCAATGTCCTGTCAGCCATCTATACTTGTTGCTGATGAGCCAACAACAGCGCTTGACGTAACCGTGCAGAAAACAATATTGGAGTTAATGCAAAAGCTTCAAAAAGAACACGATATGGGGATTTTGTTCATTACTCATGATTTAGGAGTAATTGCAGAACTCGCCGATAAGGTTGTAGTAATGTACAAAGGTAATATTGTGGAACAAGGAAGCGTATGGGATATTTTCAATAACCCTCAACACCCTTATACAAAAGGATTATTAGCCTGTCGTCCGCCATTGAACAAAAGATACACCTTCTTACCTACGGTTGGGGACTTTATGAAAACCAATGATAAAGGAGAGAATATAGCAAACGATATTTCTGTCGAAGAATTCACCAAAAATCTGGTTATTTCTAAAAGCGAACGAGACAAAGCTCAGAAGAAATTATTTTCTAATGAGCCAATACTCAAGATTAAAAACCTTAAAACCTATTTCCCAATTCGAAATGGATTTTTTGGCGGGATAACCGATTATGTAAAAGCGGTAGACGA
>Ga0181553_10001497_pt1 | contig 20666 bp, 14 predicted proteins | sample 011ome_17_FD_133753 | JGI IMG/M metagenome (GOLD analysis project Ga0181553, IMG submission 133753) | Coastal salt marsh microbial communities from the Groves Creek Marsh, Skidaway Island, Georgia - 011502XT metaG (megahit assembly) | ecosystem: Environmental > Aquatic > Marine > Intertidal...
ACACATCTGCGATGAACGCATCAGACAGATAGACGAGGAAGAGCAACATGCTGGTATGGCCCGAAAAACAAGCCCTGATACTGAAAACCAGAAACCCTGATCGCATTCTTAATGCGCTACCTTCTGCGAAACCGTTCAGCGTCAAAGGCAATCCGCTTATAGCAGTGCCACATAAGACCGCCGAGACGATTTTGCTACGCAACTTGGGCTTCAACGCCCCTGCACCCATTCGTTCATACTATAACTGGTCGGGAAGGTTCACACCGTTTAAAGCGCAGAAAGAGGCAGCTGCGTTTCTCTCGATCCATAAACGTGCGTTTAATCTAAGCGAACTTGGTACGGGTAAATCACTCGCTGCCTTGTGGGCATATGATTATTTGCGCGGTGTCGGCCAACTAAACAAGGCGCTCATTATTTCTCCGCTATCAACGCTTGAGCGTACTTGGGCCGACGAACTATTCAACCACTTCCCACACCTGACCTTTGGTGTTCTGCATGGCACAAAGCAGAAGCGACTGAAGCTGTTGGAAGAGGACTTCGATGTGTACATCGTGAACCACGACGGCGTCGGAATTATCGCCCCGTATTTAAAAAACCGCAGTGACGTCGATCTGGTTATCGTAGACGAGGTGGCACAGTGCGCTCGCAACGCAAGCACGGCTAAGTGGAAAGCAATTAACACCGTCGTAAATAAACACGCAAAGCCTAGATCGTGTTGGGCGCTGTCTGGTACGCCCACTCCAAACGCACCGACAGACGCATGGGCGCAATGTAAACTTATCTCGCCGCAGAACGTACCGCCGTATTTTGGTAGGTTTAAGGCACAGGTTATGAAACAGCTAAGTCAGTTCCAGTGGATACCTAAACCCGATGCCACAGAGATAGTGCGCGAGGTTATGCAGCCAGCAGTACGCTTTACACGCGACGAGTGCTTAGACTTACCGCCTGTTATGTTTGAGACCCGCGATGTTCAGTTAACCAAGGAGCAGCAAAAAGCATATAAAGACATGCTGACTAAGCTACGCGCTGAGGCTGATGACGGAGAAATCACCGCTGTCAATGAGGCGGTGAAGATGGGCAAGCTGGTACAGATTGCATGCGGTGCCGTATACACCAACGATGGTGAGACTGTAACAATACCAGCTACACCACGCATCGAGGAAACGAGGTCTATCGTGCATTCCGCAGAGGGTAAGGTGATCGTGTTTGTACCTTACATATCATCTGTACACATGGTTGCCGACGAACTGCGCAAAGACTTCAGCGTAGAGGTGATCTACGGCGACGTTAAAAAGTCAGAGCGTGATAGGATATTTAAAGCATTTCAGTCTAGCTCAGAACCTAAAGTCTTGGTGGCACAACCAGCCGCCATGAGCCACGGCCTGACATTGACCGCAGCCAGTACGATTGTCTGGTACAGCTGCGTTACCAGTAATGAAGTGTTTGAACAGGCTAACGGTCGTATCAACAGACCGGGCCAGAAGATGAACAACTTTATAATTATGCTGGAAGGTACGCCCGTAGAACGGCGTATTTATAAACGGCTACAGAAAAAACAAAAGTTACAAGGCGCGCTTCTTGATGAAGTAAAAGCACATCGAGAGCCGCTTATTGCTTGACCGCTGTCTCAAGGAGTAATATGTGTTAACGTGTAAACACATGTAAAGGTACTCCCATGAATCTTTTGAATTCAAATCAGGTCGCGGCAAAACTTGGAATGACTAAAGGCGCTTTCTACCAGTTAAAGCACCGTGAAGCGTCGTTTCCAAAACCAATAAACGTCCACCAGAAAACACTCCGGTGGGATGAACAGGACGTCAATTTATGGATCGTCAATAAAAAGGAGACTGCATATGGCGAAAGTGTCGGAGCTTGATGATGCTTCATTACTAAAAATATTCATCGCACTGCGTGACCGACGCGCACAACGCAAGGCAGCATACGACGCTGACGACGCGGAAGACAAAGATAAGCAGAACAAGATCGAAGTAGAGTTCCTACGTCGGTTCAATGAACGTGGTATTGATAACGTATCTTCCCGCGATCACGGCACTGCTTATAGGTCTACCAGATCAACGGCTACGGTCGCTGACTTTGAAGTGTTCCTAGGGCATGTCAAACAGCAAGATGCTTGGGAGTTACTTGAGCGGCGCGTAAACAAAAAAGCCGTACAAGAGTACCGTGACGCACACGACGATCTTCCACCGGGAGTTAACTGGTCGGAAGCGCAAGTCGTTAACTTTAGGCGCAAGTAATGGAGTATATTATTCTATCTTTAGACGACTGCTTACGTTCGTATTACAAAGACGACACGATTTTATGCATGTCTGAAGACGGAAAAATACCTTCCGATATGGCTCTTGCGCCACAAGCAAAGAAATGCGCGGTCTGCACACAAAACCAGTGGGGTTCGCTCATAACGCCAAACGGTAAACGCGCCAAAGCATGTGGTGAGTTTGCATGGCTATCGTTACTCGCGCCAGACGATACATCTAAGTATCAGATGCGGGTTTCGTCGACTTCTCTAAGAGCACTACGCGATTACGACAAGTCACTCAAAGACAGAGGCTGCAATGTAAAAGACGTTGTTACAAATGTAATAACAGAAACTACAGAAACGCATGATCTCTTATCATTTAGAGTTGTTCGGTTCCTCGACGATGGGGAATTGGAGAACCTAATCCAGCTGTCAAATGTTCGAGCGCCCATGTTCGAACCGGTCGACGGTTACACCCACTAAAAAAGCTAGGAGGCTTACAATGGCTGATAAAAATGCCACCCTTATTATCTCTGGAGCAACCGCTCTCTACCCTCGTATCAATCAAACTTACAAGTTTGTGAAGAACGGCACCAAGCAAGAACGTATTGCTTGTGACCCTTTGGATGATGGTGCCGAGTACACCATGTCTTTGGCGCTTACCAAAGCGCAGGCCGCGCCAGTCTACAAAGCAATGAAGGCTGCGTACGCTGAACGCAAGCAAGCAGACTGGGGTGAGTTTCCCGCCTCTGCTGATGTCTTTGACCTAAACGATAACGGGGAATACGTTATTCGCACAAAGCTCAAAGGTGCGTTCAACAAAGAAACCACCAGCGTCGATCAGTTTGACGCCAGTAACAACGATCTACCAAAAGACTTCATGCTTACGACGGGGTCTAAGATCAATGTGTTGGTTTCACTGGTAGTGTACGATCCATCTCGTATGGATGGCTGCGGCGTATCTCTTCGTCTTCGTCAGGTACAAGTCATAGACTTGGCAGTGATGAGAAAACGCTCTGCGTTCGACGTCATGGAAGGCGGGTTCAACTCGCAGTCTGAGGGCTTTGCAACAGGCTTTGAAAGCGCAGCTGATACAGCTGGTGAGGCTGATGAGTTCGACGAACCAGCGCCAAAAAAGTCCAAGCCAGCGGCTAAGGCAAAACCGAAGGCTGAGGCCAAATCCGTAGAGGACTTCAACGACATCGACGATGCTTTGGATAACTTGGATTTTGAAGACGCGTAACCAATCAAACCTCTAGGTAGCCGGAGCTTTTTCGGCTACCATTCTGCTAACACGTAAACACATAGGTGAGATATGGAGACGCTGGAGTTTCTGGAGTGGCTGCTGCCACCCGACGGAAATATTGTCCTTTCAATTCTGAAAAAAGAAAACGGTAGAGAATGGTGGCAGAACCGCAAGTTTACAACCATCGCCGAGGCTGCTGACCAAGCAGTAAAATTAGATCAAACTGAAGAAGTCTACGTGGCTCTGCACTCGTTCAACGACTGGTACGAAGACGGTAACGGCAATCGTCGTTTGCGCACTCAAGAGAACGCTGACTGGTGCAAGGTGCTGTACGATGACTACGATGTAGACCCCGATAAACCTAAAAAGTACGATAGTAAAAAAGAAGCGATTGCTGACATCGTCAAACTAGCGCAAGCGTTGCGGTTAAAGCCTACGATTGTGGATAGCGGCGGCGGCTACCACGCATACTTCAATCTAAAAGAGCCGGTTCGTACAGACACATGGACAGAGCTTGCATCGCTCAAGAGAGACATCACCAGTTTTCTGGGCATGAAGATTGACACCGCTGTTGATATGGACGCGGCAAGAGTTCTGCGCCCCATTGGCACACACAATAAAAAGTATGCAGAGCCGATCCCTGTGAAGCTCATTAAGAAAGGCGAAAGTTATTCGGCTGGGCTAATCCGAGAACGTATGCAAGCGTTTATTGACCAAAATAATATTACCCCTGCGCCCAAGCACACGCCTAAAGGTAAGAAGGGTTTCGGAGTCCTCAAGCAAAACTACCCAGCGTCTGATGCTGAAAAGGTAGCCGAACATTGCAACGCTGTTCGAGCTTTGCGTGATAGCCAAGGTAACTTGGAAGAGCCGCATTGGCACCGTGCTATAGGCGCAATCAAGATGTGTGTCGATGGCGAAGACAAAATACATGAATGGAGCAGTGGCTACGATGGCTACACCTACGAAGAAACCCAAGTTAAAATAGATCAGTGGGAAGTAGGTCCGACGTCCTGTGACGAAATGGATAAGATAGTAAGCTGCAAGGCTGACTGCCCTGTCGCAGACAAATGTAAGTTCCCCATACAGTTAGGCGCAAGCGAAGAAGCCGACCCCGTCGCGTATGAGACAGTCGTCGAAGACGACGCCAGCGCTGCGGTACCGACGCCGACGATGGTCGAGGGTCAGGTTATACCACACTGGCCCGCCACAGGTTGGACATGGGATGGACAGCACCTGTCACGGTCGGTCACTGACGCCGACGGAATTGTAACATGGCGTAAGTTTTCAAGGCTACTGGTGTATCCGATCAACCGCATTCGTAACAGCGAGGGCACGTGGGTTGTTCACTGGCGAGCTAAAGAAAAGAATGGCCGGTGGCGCGAGTTCTTTATGCCAACATCGGAACTGGCCTCGCCTAGCCAAATGGCTGAGACATTTGCCAGCAACGAAGTCTTTTTAGTTAATTCAAGAAACGCGAGGGGCGACATGGCTGAGTTTGCGCAGACCCTGATTGAGACACTGCAAAAATACAAAGTAGAAACCAAAACCTACGAACAGTTTGGTTGGACGGAAGACCGTAAGGGCTTTGTCATGGGCACCAAAATGATTACCGAGAAAGGATCAAAAGAGGTACTGTGCGATAGTCAGATACCACCAGACGTAGCCGTTGACTTCGGTCAGAGCGGTACTCTTGAAGAGTGGGTTGCCAACATTGACACCTTGTACAACCGCAAAGGTGCCGAGCCGTTTCAGTTCGCGCTCTGTCATTCCATGGGTTCGGTCCTTGTGGAGTTAATGGGGTCTTCTAACTGGCATGGTTTACCCTTGGCGTTCACTGGCGCTGGAGGTACCGGCAAGACAACAGCGACTAAGATCGCTTGCGGCTTTTACGGAAACCCAAAGCTGATGAACAAGCAGACTAACGATCAAGGTTCCACGCTGAACGCGGCGATAAAACGGATCGCAGCCACAGGGGCGGTGCCGCTCTTGCTTGACGAGTTTTCGGGTAGACCGCCCGAAGAGATTACGCGCACTGGGTACGCTCTTGCAAATGGGCGAGACAAGGAGCGGCTTTCATCGAATGGGTCTTTCGCCACCGTGGGCAAGGAGTGGTTCAAGAACAGCTTCATTACCTCAAACGACAGCATCCTAGAAAGCATTGCTAAGCTGCCAGCTGGGTACAGAGTTGAGGCTACGCAGCTACGGTTTTTTGAGGTGTCACTACCCGAGAACTTTAGAAAGAATGTGTTTCCCGACATCACGCAGACCTTCGTGGAGCACCACATGGACAACGTGTATGGCGAGGCGTGTCTTCCCTACATTCGTTTTATTATGAAGAACCCCGACTGGGTGCGGCGGCAGCTGTCAGCAGCACGGGCCAAGTTCAACCCGCAGAGCGATGACGATAACAAGGAGCGCTTCTATCGAGACACAATCGTGACCGCGCTTGTTGCAGGGCTGATCGCTAAAAAGCTAGGGCTGATTACCTTCGACGTGAACGTCATGAAGAAGTGGGCGGTGAACCAAGTCAAGCTGATGCGGGATAATCGCCGAGAAGTTAACGTCGATATAAGAGAGCACCTCGCCTCCTTTATTGGCACCCTTCACGGTCGACTCATCATTACCCGCAAAATGTACAACAACAGCGCTCGCAAAGAAGACCCCGCTGTGGTGTTGCGAGGCCCAGCAGTAGGCCGCGTATGTACAGAAGATAAGAAGGTGTACATCACAATCAACGCAATCGCCGACTGGTGTAAAGAGAACAGCGTAGCGCCTTCTGCTATCCGCGAAGAATTAGATCGCGCTGGCTACCTTGTGTACCAGTCCGATGGAAGCGTGAACCCACGAATGTATATCGGCAAGGGGTCTACTGTGCCAACAGGACAGGCTCGCTGCTACGAACTCAAATACCACAAACTAATGGATGGAAGCGGTCTAGCGGAAGTTCCAGTAGCGGAAACAGGAAAGGCTAGAAATGCAGTTTAGAACAGTGGACGAACTGCGCGATGCCATGGCACACGCGGCAGTTATTGAAAACGCCAGAGCGCGCAAAATGTGGGGCAGTACCAGCGCTGCCACCGGAACTGCGTTGGCTAAGGAACGTGGTGGCAAAGGCGGTAGGCCAAAAAAAGACAAACCTAAGCCGCTAACGTCGCAGGCAAAGATGGTAAACCGCATGCTCCAGACCGGTCTTAGCTGCGTAGAGATAGGCAACATTTTAAGTAGACCGGCCGACGCAATAAGAACCATAAAGGAAAATTTCGAACTCCCACGAGAGGAAGATTGATGCCGCCGCTACCCGATTGGTGTGAGATACCTATTGATATTAAACAAGCTGCGCTTGTGTTAGGTGTGTCAAAACGCAAGTTGATCGACGCGCTTAAAGCTGCCGAGGTAAAGGCCGGTCTGCATTTTGAGTTGCGCGGAACCAAAAAAGTCTTTTATCGTGAAAACATTTTAGCGCTTCGGAAGGTAATGACGCAATGCGCCTCAAAATCACCAAACGAAATGGGGTCTTTCAAGCCGACGGATATGGTCCAGACGGTAAAAGAATCCGACGCTCTCTTAAGACTGCGGACCCTCGCCGCGCAGAAGAGCTAAGAGCAGACCTAGAAAAACGTCTGTGGCAGCTTCATCTTTATGGAGCCTCTGCCGTTATGACGTTCGATCAAGCAGCTGTAGCCTACGCTGAAGACGGTGGTGAAGCGCGGTTTCTTGTGAAAATATCTGAACAGCTGGCAGGGCTGTCACTGCACAGCATTACTCCGCAGATCGTTCGCAACGCAGCTAAAAAAGCGTACCCTACGGGCGCGGCGTCGACGCGCAACCGCCAGGGAATTACGCCAGCACAGTCGGTGATTAACTACGCACACCAACAAGGGTGGTGCGGTCCAATTAGAGTTAAGAGATTTAACGAAACCAAGCCACAGCGCGAAGCTGTTGGAGTAGATTATCTAGTTGCACTAGAACCCCACGTGCCCGTTAACATGTTTGCACTTTTACTGTTTCTCCATACAACGGGGAGGCGGGTTAGCGATGCAATTAACTTACGGACTGGCGACGTAAACTTAGACACCGCCATCGCTTCTATCTCAAAAACTAAAAACGGAGACTCAGCCAAGGCAAGTTTGGTTCCTGTTCTTGTAGACATCTTGCGAGAGCTACCACCTCGTAACGGTCGTGTGTTTGGATACAAAGACAGGAGTTCCATCTACGATACTCTTAAACGTGCTTGCAGCAACGCGGGTATAAAGTACCTAGCAACACATCAGCCGGGTCGCCACAGCTTTGCAACGGCACTCGCTAACCAGCAGTGGACCAGTAAAGCTATCGCCGACGCAGGGGGCTGGAAATCAGTCCGATTAGTCGACGAAACATACATCCACACAGACAATCCAGCGGTGCTCGCAACAGCCGTTTTGGGCAAGAATTGGTCACGCGCTTCTGGCGAAGGCAAGTAAGTCCTTGATAATATTTACTTATTTAAGGTGAGCCACTCCCCTGCTAAGGGAGTAGGCCCGGAAGGGTCTCGAGGGTTCGAATCCCTTCGTCTCCGCCATAAAACTAAATAAAAACAATAGTTTAGCCTTACATGTGACGTGTGTCATGCGCAATAATCAGGGCACAAGAGTGCATGAGAGTGCAGAACATTGCATAGAAGTGCAGAACATTTGGTCACGTTTTGGTCACACGACAAAAAAAACCCCCCGCTGTTGCAGTGCGAAACCTAGCCGAGCGAGGGGTTAGTTGGCTGGCGCTTGGGAGGAGCATGTGCCAGCGACGGAGGAGACTTTAACTATCTGAGAGCTTGCTGCGTCCTTTCGCTTCTCGTTTTTTCTGTTCACGTGGTGCTCGCAGCAGGTCGGACACAGACTGACGGTTTAAAACGCCACGTGTGTCATTGAAGAACGGACGCACTCTATCTTTGGCGTCTTGTAACTCTCGCCATTCTTCACGCAAGTTTTTCATACCCTGACGATCACGTGCCTTGTTTGCCTTGATATACGCTTTGCGAATCTTACCGCTTTCTTTGCTGAAGTATTGCTCTAGCTCGTACTGCTGGCCGCGTGTCCACTTGATTTCTTGTATCTCGGTGGACGGAATACCCATCGCGTTTACCAACAGGCTGAATGCGTCTATCTCACGTGGATCAACTACTACGTCGCCGTTGCGCATGGTGTAGCCATCTGTAGCAAGGCGGTAGGATTCCATCGCGGACCGGATACCTTTGGGTACGGCGTACTCCATCCCCTTGAAGACGTCGCCTTGCTTGGCATACTCACCAGCGCGGAAGAAGTTTACTCCTGTTGTTCCGACTGGCCCTGCCAGTGCGTTGAAGAATATGTCCTTCGCTCCGCTTTCGCCAAGCTGGTAATCCACATAGGGTAGGGGGTGGAATATCTTTGACTGGTTCAACTTCGTGCTTAGGTCGATACCGACTGTGGAGAATATGCCACGCGATAGAGCTGTTCCAAACACACCGTCGTCAATCTCCCGCTTGATGTAGCGCTCCAAATCATCTGGTTCGTCTTCGTCACCCAAGAATGTAGTTAGCCAGAACGCTGTCGACAGAAGCGGAATACCTGTTGCCCCCGCACCGAGTGCAGCATGAGCCAGTGAGTACCCGAGAATGCGTCCGCCAACTGCAAACTCTAGTTTTTGTGCTTCTGTGGATTCCGCAAACGGGTTGATAGTCGGGTTCATAAAGGTTTGCTTGAACGCTTTAGAGTAGTGCCATGCCATAAGCAGCTGGTACTTGCGGTACTGCACTGTCAGTTTAGGCAGCGACTTCAGTAACAGCGGTGCGTCAAGGCGAGAGAAGTTCCCTTGCGTGTCCTCCACCACAGCGGTCGCATATTCTTGCGCGTTCATCTTTAGATCAGACAGCCGTTGCGTATTACTTTGCGCAACATCATAGGCGGCGACGGCTGCGGATATCCGGTTCTGCGCTTCTACATATCGTGCCACTTGGTAGAGCTTGTGCGTGATTTTGCCTAGTACGCCTGTACCTTTGTCAATGAACTCAAATCCTGTCTGGAACCTGTCGAACTCAGCAAGGTCTTCTTCCATACCCACGTCAAGCAGCTGACGCAGCTGCAAGTTTTCCAAAAGCTTTCGGTACTGCTGGGGTACTTTATCCAGATCAATCTTTGTCTGCATGTTGCGAGACATACTCGTGGCACCCATTGCCACTTTATAACCTTTGAACAACGCACTCCACGCGCCTGAGTAGTCATTAAAGTCGCCTGCTATGCGAGGTACAGTAACCATAGCTGGCTGCGTGGCGTTTGTTAGGTGATACCCGATACTACTGGTCAGCATGTAAACAGAGTTGGCTGCGGCTAGTCGATCCATGACAGCTTGGACTGGACCTTCTTGCTGAATTAGCCCGTCTCTATAGTGTCGCACTACCATGATGTAGACTGACTGCCGCTCTTTATCACGAACGTTATTATCGCCTTTTACTTCTTTAGCGGCTTCTGCCAGTGCGGTGTTGACCTCTGCGCCGGTCTCCATCTGCGCGATCAAACTAGCTTCTGCGCGAGCATGAGACAGAAACGACTTCATCATGTTTTCATCGTAGCCAGCGCGGTTAAGGCGGCGCGATCCAGATAGTCGGGCGCTGCGCTCGTCCAGCGATTGGAAGTACAAGTTCTTAACCATATCGGCAAAAGCGTTTTTGGCTTTGGCGTCAAACTGAGCGTTACTACCAGCGTTAAGGGCACCAAGAACTTTTTCGTAGACCTGTGGGTTTGTTACCCGATCCATTTCAACGTCTGGTGTTTTTTCAGTTGCCGCAAACGCAGCAAACCTAGAGCTGTTGGCGTCCACAAACTGCTGTGCAGAACCGGGGGTATCAAAGAACCGGATGATGTAATGCTCAGGATCAGACTTCAGATCATCTACGAGTTTCCTGTTTTCTTTTGTGTTCTTCTCACTCAGTAAGTTTTCCGCGTTAATCAAACGCTGTGATTTCATCTCTGCTACATAATTACCGAACCGTTTAAGCGGAGCGTACGGCCCCTCCAGAGAGGCATCTGTAAAGAACTTACCCGCCACTCCGAGCTGCTTGGCTATCTCTTCCTTACGCTTGCGCATCTTTTCGCCATGAGCAAACACGTCTGCAACAAGCTGCTTCTCATCGTCGGACAGACGGTTGAACAGATACGCAAACTGCGAATCCACCTTCACCTGTTTCTTTTCAAATAGCTCGGGGTGGTACTCTTTAGGGTCGTAGCCCCACTTCTGATCGAATGTAGACTTGCCCAAGAAATCGTTGATCGCGTTGAGACGGTCGTCTTTTAAGTCTCTCGCACGTACGGCAATGTCTTCGAAGCCGAGACGTATTTCGCTGCGTATCGCTTCAGCCTTTAGCACCCCTTCATACCAACGTTTGATAGCTGGCATCTTGTCGCCGTGTTTTCTGATTAGATCGTGTAGAAACGAGGTTGACCGAGCGCCGAACTTCATAATCTCGCTGGCGGTATCAAATGCGTTTTTGGCTGGCGCTCCAAAGTTGTGGCCTACCCACGCGCCATTCAAGCCGTATTTAATTTCCCCTACTGTGCTTGTCTCGTCGCTGACCCTTTTTCCTGGCGACCGCGAAACAACGATAAGATTTTTATCGTTAAATATTACGTTGTTGTTGGCTATGCCTGTGGGCGATGAAGCTCGACGGGAAGCGTTGTCGGGAAAGATAACACCCTTCACACCGTAATCGTCCATCAGCCTAGATACTGTTTCCTCGGCTTGGATATCATTGCGGCGGATGAATAGAGGGCTGCCCTCGCCTTGAAACTCTTTCAACGCGTTTACAAAGAGGTAAGGTTGATCGATCTCCATGCGTCTCATCGCCATGTAAACATCTTGACCGGTGGCGGTATCTAAAGCCTCCCTCACAACGCTCATTACGTCTTCATCCCCACCGGCTAGGGGAGCGTTTTCGTAGTCAATCTGCTGACGAAAATAGGAACGCCGAATATCTCTAACTCGTGGACCAAAACTAATATCGTTATCTAGGTAGACATTTCTGACCCCGACCAGTCGCATAGTATCAAGTACAGCCATTACGTTAAGGTTTTCAAACATCTCAACGAGATTGTTATAAACATCTGGCGCTGAAGATATTTCTTCCATCCAAGGTAGCAATTCGTCGTCGTTAACGGTGGTGTCTACCGTCATGAGGTTGCCCTCAACACCCATTTCTCTAGCTTCGATAAGCTCGTCAATCAAAGCCAATTTCACCCTATCTATTTCAAACTGCAACTTTGGCGTTATGTCGGTAAGCTGGTCAAACGTAAAACTTCTTCTTGCACCGGGAGTGTCATAAGAAACTAAGACTTCTGCTTCATCAATATGCGCTTGACTGCCCAGCTTGTGGCCTGAGAAACTCTTTTTAAGCCGTATATCTATATCGGCTGGATTATTAGTTCTTTTAGCCACCATTCGGTCAACATATTGTTTAGCTGCAAAGCCGCCTAAACCCGTGGGGTTCGTCACAATTCGCCGTAGTGTGATCGGCATCTCATTTAGGTTAAAGCGCGGTGCGCTAAACTCACCTTGGAACGGCCCTCTTTTCCGTGCTTCGTCCATACGCAGATACCAGCGAGCTATGCTAAAGCGTTCAGCGAGATATGTCCCCCACCCGAATACTTGTGCGCCTTCGCCCGAACTCATGTAATCATGGTTGAAACGCCTAAAGTCCGCAGCAGTTCCATGCTTACGTGCGCGAAGAGATATGCGTGATGCGCCCCATGCTAGGTCTACAACATCCTGCGGAGTAAGGTTTTTAATATCAAAGCCCAGCGTCCTAAGAGCGCGTTTAAATCTAGCATATAGGTCACGCACAAACCTTCCTACGGGGTTGGAAACTGTTGGTTCAACGCCAGCCAGAGTGGCTTCTTGTAGAAAGTACGCTATCGTCTCCGACGTAACCTCTTCGTCGGTCATGTTAGGTACTGCTAACTGAGCTTCCCCCACAGCCTGCAAGGCACGTTTGGCGATGATACTTTCTTGCGAGTTATCGTTTTTTAACGCCCATCTAGTGATCTGCGCCTCAAGCAAAATCCGGTCTTCTTCCGGTATTAAATTATCTATGCCGACATGGGAGCCAACCTCGTGCATGAAGGCTGCACGTTCTCCACCTTTGGGTATATTTTCCAGAATAAAATACGCAATCGGTTCCTCGTTCTTATCTTTTCTAACAAACCCAAAAGGGTTAGCGGAACGGATCTCTGCGTTTTCTACCTCGTCGGTGGTTATTCTGGCTGCGATAAAGTCATTTATGGTATCGAAATACCGTACGCGGAAGTTAGATTTTTTACCCGTAAGCTGTTTGATTATCCCCTCAAACGTGTCTCGGGTTGCTGTCTGCGCGGCTCTGAAACTCGGTGGAAGACCAAACCTAGGCCGATTAAGTTTTCTTGGGATTTTCTTTTCTACTGTTACATTTGTTTTGTTTTCGCCAGCTGTAAAGTTCTCCCCTACGTCTTCATCTCCGGTGGCGTCTTGCGATGGGTCGCTAGTATTCTTTTCTCCATCGGACTGAGTTCCACTCCCTCCTTCTCCGCTTTGATCAGGATCGGCAGTATTTTCTTGATCCGTTGCTGGGCCGCTAATTGCTGGGACTTCGTTACCTTGACCATCTATCTCTCCATCCGCAACACTGTAGCGGTCTGATATTTCTTTAAAGTCTTGCTCAAGCCCACCGATATCGGCACCCTTGCTAGCTTGGTATTGTAGCACAGCCAGTAGTAACTCACGCACGTCATACTTACTTAGCTGTTTTATTTTTGGCGCGGTGGGTGGAGCTACCTGACTCCACAGATTAGCGGCCTTAGCTGCGTCTACCTGTGGAAGAAGTTCTTTTATCTCTGCATCTACGTTAGCACGGCGCTGGTTTGCTTCCTCTGCGCGTTGGTCTGCAATGGCATTGGGTTCGTCGGCTTGCTGGTTTGCAAACTCAATCTCCTCATCAGTTCGACCGTCATTTGTACCCTGTCCAACAGACGCAAGTGTGCCTGATCCATCGCCTAGGTCAGCTTGGTCAAAGACCTGTTCCGGTGCATTTTGGTCAAACTCTTCGGAGCTTGTTATGCCTGTTCTTTTTAGCTCTGCCCTTTTCTCGTCAACTGTTTTATTTTCAGCTTCAGCTAACTTTGTTTTAAGAGCGTCGATTACGCTTTTAGCGGCTTGCTTGCTCTTTAGACCGGCGGCTTCAGCTACCAGCGTAGGGCTTAGTTTACCTTTAGAATCGAGGAACTTTGATTCTTCGTTGGTGTTGAACGCTTTAAACAACTCAGTAGCAACGCTTTGCTGACCTTTAGTCAGTGGCTTGCCGCCGATCCCAGTCACCAGAATATCGTCTATCAGCTGCGCGGAAGCATTTTCACCAGTGGTATCTGGTAACGTGTTAGCAGGTGTCGGCACAGCGGCGGTTTCTTCAACGGGGTTAAGCACCTTATCGAGCGCGGCTTTATACTTCTTGATGTTAAACTTCTGCCCGTTCACGGCACCGTTGAGGTCGTCGTTCTGCTCTGCCCAGTTTGGTGGTAAACTTCCGTCTTCTACCAGTGCCTCGGTCTGCTTGATGGCATCTTTGCGCTGGCGTACCGGTATAGTTAGGGGATCAACGGCAGCGGTCGCTGCTGGTGCTGGTGCCTCTGCTTCTTGTGGCTGCGGCTGCGAAGTTGTACCGTCAAAGTCAAAGCTGGCTTGGCCCCTGTTAGCAATCTGCTCATCGAGGGCAGCTTCATAGGCAGCGTCAAAATCTATCTCTGGCTCGGTTTCTTCAAGCGTCTGTTTAACAAATTCTTTTTTGCGCTTTTGTATCTTTTCGGGGCTGAGTAAGCGCTCCTCTTTTACAGTGTTTAAGAAAGTCTGCCCAATTTCGGTCGACGGATTATCCACGTCGAGTTCCAGTTTGGCAGCGCGTTCTTTTTTGCCAGCCTCAAGCTGTTTCTTAAAATCACCTTCTGTAAAGTTCTGAGCTACCTCTCTACGCAGATCGTCCTGACGCTGTGTCTCCACGCGGTCCATCTCTGCTTGCTTTTCTGCCTGACGCTGCTGCACCTGCTGCGTGACAGCTTCACCGTTTGGATCACCCAAATCCATTTCAAGTTGGACTTGCGCCCGTTGCTGAATGTCGTTGGCTTCGGTGGCGCTGCTGTCTGGAGATGGACTTAGGACGCCGCCCAATACACCCAGCTGACCGCCACCGATTGCACCAGCTGCCATCGCAGTGGGATCAAAAAACCGTGCATCTTCCATGCTGCGGCCAGCACCTAAATCTTCTAAGCCTGTCTGTAATCCTTCTGTTACGGCTTCTACACCAGCGGCTCCGGTGCCACGTGTAACGGCCCGTGCAGTTCTGGATTTCTGTGTCGCGGCAATCAGGTCTTTCGCAGGGCCAAGCCGAGCCAAACCAAGAGTGGCGACGTCACCGGCGGTCTCGAGTAAACCGGCAGCTGTACCGTACGTGGCAACGCGCCCAAGATTGATATCGTCGATAGATTCGCCACGTGCTTGGGCCTCTTCTACAGCTTGGCCGTAGGTGGCACCAAGTTCACTCCCAACGCCTTGTACGCCAACGCCTGCTAAACTACCGCGCTGCTGCCCTTTCTTGAGCAAATCCTGCGCTTGGTCTCGTAGTCCGTCGTCTAGTTTCTTTTTGACGCCCTGCTTTACGACCTGCTTGCCTGCCAAGCCACCGAGGCCGCCGCTAACTACTGCGCTTGCAGCCTGTGGTATGCCGTAACCAGAGTAGTATTGAACAAAATCTGCAACATCGCCGATGCTATCAAGTCCTTCGACGGTGTCTGTCTCCCGCGCGTTAATGGCGGTTTCAGCCATGTTGCGTTCATAGCCACGAATACCTGCGTCTCTTACGCTGTCGATCCCAAGGGCATCACCTGCAAGTCCAACAACTCCGGACCCAGTAGCTTTAAGTGAATCTACACCGGCAGAAAAACCTCGGCTGAAATCGCCTTGGTCGGGATCAACGACGCCAAATCTTTCAGCAACCTCTCTAGTCGGTTGGCCTGTCTGATCCGCGTAAAGCTGCACAACCTGAGCGTCCGAATACTCGTCCTCAGTCATCCATGGGTGAGCTTTTCGGAGGTACTCTATTTGTAATGAAGCCATAGTTTAATCCCCGAGGGCAGCTCTGTGTGCCTGTAGTTCTGCTAGAAGTTTTTTCTGACGCTCTGCAATCGCGTTGTTATTTTTCGCCCGAGACCCCGGTTTCGGTGTGGGGTTAGTTATCTGAATCTGAAGAAGTTTTATCGCCTTATCTAAAAGACCGGGCCGATTGAGTAGCAACGCGGCAGAGCCGTCTTCTGCTAAAACTTCAGACACTGACTTGTTTGCTACGGCATCAATAACAACCTGTCCGGTATTAGCGTCAGCATCGCTCATTTGTAGATCGCCGTCGGGGATGACGGGAGTATTCTGGTCGCCACCTAAACCGTTGGGGCTTGGACCTTGGTTGGCATCTGGAGCCGGTGCATCTGAAGCCGGTGCGTTTGGATCAGTCAGTTGTGTAGAAGAAACCTCTAGTAGCGGCGCTAGTCGTTCATAGGCTTCGGGGTTATCTTTAAGTAAAAGTGCGAGCGACAGTTCCTTGTCGTACAAAGACGCTTCGGGGTTATAAAGCATCTGGTAGGCATTCTGCTCTGGAGTTAAGGGCTTGCCCTTTTTAAGCGACTCTGCTTGCGCCGTGTTGTAAAGCGCCAGTGCTTCTTTGTACTTCATATCGTTTAGCGTGACGAGGTACTCTAAGCTGCTTGCTGGGTCTAATGCTGCTTGTAAGTCTGCCTTAAATGACTTTTCGTCCTTGCCAGATGCGATGGTACGAACCGTATTTCCTTCTGCATCGGTTTCGACAATAGACATACCACCGTCGGTACCCTCAACCATCTTAATTCCCAGAGAGTCGCCGTTATACTCGTCTAGGACTTGTACAAGACCATCGTAGCCCTTTTCGGTTATTGCGTTATTGGCTTTTCCGCGAAAGACCAAAGCGTCATTTGTCATCTGCCACAACTCGTGCTCACCGAAATCACGTGCCAGTCGATTAGCCATAACGGGGTCGATCTGCTTAAGCCCTTCCACCAGTCCTGACATCGAAGCGGGGTTTTTTGCATCTGCGTTTTCATACCATTTGGATATAAATTGGTTTGCCGCAAAAGATCGCTGCGCCAAAAGTGCTTGATCTTGGGCTGTTGCTGCGGCTGCTTCTGAGTTTGACAACCCTGCCTGAAGAACGTTTGCTTGGTAGTCTGCGCTGCCCGACAAGTTTACAGCCGTTTGTGAATCTGCCAGTGCGGCTTTAGCAAGGTTTGCTCCTGTCAGTAGTTCGTCTTTTAACTGCTGTTCAAACTCAGGCATCGAGGCTAAGTTTTCATTTACCATAGCAACAGTAGCGGTTCTTTTCATCTCTGATAAAGCCGCCGCCATAGCATTAGTTTTATACCCCGGTTGGCTTTTTATATCAGCTTGTAGGTTTGCAGTTACCGCATCTAGCTTTGCGTTAGCTACTTTTGCTTCGCCTTCGTTTCTTAAAACCTGCGCGTAGGTATCGCTGCTGTTATAAATATTTTTCGCGTCAAACTCACTCTGTTCTGCTAAACCTTTTGCTGCTCGCGCCCCTAGCTCTGCGTAACCGGCATCTCTGGCTGCGTTTGAGGCAGCGAACTCTGCCGCTAGGTTATCCTGAGCCGTTGACAGTCCATACCCTGCTCGTTTTGCAGTAGCTTCTTGGGTTTTATTTATATCTCGTATCTTAAATGCGAGTTCGTTATTGGCTGATACGGCGTCACGGGACCGGTTTTGCGATAGCATCGTAGACGTTTTTATTGGGCCTTCTTGTCTAATACGGTCTGCTTGCGTGGCGTCTCGTAGATCAGTCATCAGTCTGTTCTGCTGGGATGTTTCAAAATCCTGGCGCATCTTGATCCCTTTAGAGGGATCGCCGAAGCGTGTTTCGGCGGCTGCGTAATCAGCATTTCGAGCGCGATCTAAGGCAAGGCCTTTGAGCTTTTTACCGTCTTCGTCTTCGTAATCTTTGAAAGCTATGCCACCCGTTGCAACGGCTTTTTGTAGTTGGTTGCCTACCCTGTATGTCGCGTCAAATGCGTCAGCAAATGTTTTCCAGCGGTTCTGCCGTGCCATCAGGACACCTCCTTAAACTCGATACCGAGCATTCCGTAGTTTACTGCTTTAAAGCCAAAGTCTGTTTCGGTAACAGCGTCGGGGTAAACAAGCTCTACATCGTCAGCCATTACGCCACGGTAGCGAATGGACGGATCGCTAAACTCTTTGCGGTAGTTAAACTCATAGATGGGAAGAGCCGTGCGTTGATCGACTGCCACCTCTACTATGTTTTCTTTGATGCGTCGGTCCGATCCGCCCATCAGTGCTGCGAAGCCACCGCCCTGCGCTAGTGTTCCAGCGCCACCAAGAACCGCGCCAAGATCACCCATAAAGCTATCTTGCGTATTGATGTAAGACTGCGTCTGCGCGTTAAGAATACTACTCAAGCCCTGCATCTGCATTTGTTGTCCGCTGGCAATCGTGCCTGCGCCTTGACCCATACCAGCCATGTAGTTCAGCCCTGCGGATTGTGCGTTACCGCCAGCCATAGAACCTGCTGTATTTGCGCCCCCATAAGCTGCGGTCGATGCTCCTGCCAAGCCACGGCCCAGACCTGCGGCGTCTAGCTTTCTGGCGTAGCCCATTTGTTGCGCTTGGTTTCGAGCGCCCGTCATTGCATTAGCTCGAACGGCTGCTTGCTGTAGCCCTGTGGCATTCTGCATACCGGCAAACCGACCGGAGTTTGGGTTGACGCCCATAGACGCCATAGCTCTCTGGTTTTGTTGTTGCGAGATACCAAATGCGCGGCCTGAGTCAGCGGCGGCTTGAGATGCTACTTGGTTACGATACGCCTCGGTGTTGAAGCGTTGTGCGTCCGCCACAATGCCGCGCTCAAGCGGCCTATACGTGTCTCGCTGGTAATTATAATAGTCTCGCGCTTGGGCCATTTGCTCGTTCTGCGCAGCCATCTGTTGCTGTGAAATAGCCTCAAGAATAGGGGCTGAACGGTCGTATTGTTCTCTCGCAAACGCCAGCTGTTCACGACCTAAACCCGCTTGTATGCTGGCGGCTTCTGCGCTGGCTGCGGCTAGTGGAGCGTAGTCGGGGGGTGGTGCGCCTTTAGAACCCATGGGTCTGTCCTTTATAATAGTTTTCGGGCCATAAAACGAGCGTGATAATGTCTTGGCCTTGTCGTCCTGCTTTTGCCATCACACCCTCCTCGACGAAGCCTATGTGTTTATCTAGCTTGAGAGCTTTGTGGTTGTCCGCTGCCACTAAACCCGTAAGCCGTTTCAGTTTGCACTGCCCGAACGCGTAGCTATACGCGTGATCTAACAGCTCTAAAAACAGTCTATTGGGTTTGCTAACCGCTATATGACAAGTGGAGTTAGACTCGTTGAAATTGTTAAAAACAACTCCGCTAACTATCTCGCCGTTTGCTTCAGCGCCCATGGCATAGAAATCCCCCCAAGATGAGGTTTGTTCTACTTGGTCGGCAACCCACTGCCCGACCCTTTCTTTGTCATCAAACACTAAAGATGGTGCGGACATGGCAATACCTGTTCACACGTTAACACATAAACATTCATTAAAACAATCCCCTTCTTCATAAGTCTGGATTTACATATCAGCTATAAGGTACGTCCCTGGGTTTGAGTGGTAATGCGGGTAAGCTGTGCTACTGTTACCTGCTGGCCACCTATAACGAACATTGCTGATTTTGAGGTTATCTACGCCGCTTATTCTTTCAATCTGAAACAGAGGAAACCACCAAGTAGTACCGTAGCCAAAACCACGCCTTGCGCTACAACTCGTATCTCCCCCAATCCAAGGGGTAGTCACGTTTTGACGTAGCGGGTAATATTTTACTGCGTTGTTGATGAGGACATCGTCTATATCCGCTTTAGACACGTAGATGTGGTCTTTGATACGAACAGCTCTCTCTACATAACGACTGTCATATACAGTGTTGCTGTTAGCATCATCAACTTTGATACCATAACTACCAGACACAGCAGGAGGTTGAGTTCCCACTAACTTGTATTCAAGACCTTCACCAGTAGTGTAGAAGGCTTGCGCCCAAGCAGTAAGCCCCTGACCATCTGCGGTGTTCAACGCAGCAAAAGGGTTATACACGCTACCAAAATGGTGAAGACCAGCTGATGGCATTTTGAAGAATACCTCGTGGAAATCTGAAACACCCATTCCTGTTGAGTTAGGAATAGCTTTGGGCATTAATCCCCAGTTACTCGTGCCGAGTGCAGGGTCGCGGTCGGGGTTATTTCTATCGCCACTCCATTGAATAAGGCGGCTATCAAACGTACCCCCGTGGCCATTTACACCCCTGTACCAAGTACCTAAGGTGTTGCCGTTGTAGTCTTGGTAATACATCGTATTTGCCGCATAGTTACTTCTGGCAGCTAAACAAAACTCGTGGTTCTGATACACACCCATGACCATTGTACCTTCACAATATCTGTTATTTTGCCAGTTGTCAGTAAAGCTAAGGGTTCCGCTATATTTCTCAAAGAACATGCCTGAGCTACGGAGAACATTCTCCCCGTAGTCATTGATAAATTCTACACCATAACTCATTACGCCCACTCCAAGAAAACTACTTCACTGTTTACGAAATCATAGCTCGGTATACTTGTGCTACTGTAAGCGTAGTTAGCTGGTCCGGGATGTGTAAAAGTCATCACCTTTGTACTGTTGTTCCAAGACAAACCAGGTGTCCACATAGTACCAGAAAACGTAATATTAGCATTCGGACGATTAGCACTAAAGTTGTAGTTGGCGTGAGTGATGCTATCCATAGGTGGAGCGTTTAGCTGGTTAGTACCCCCTTCCCAAGTACCTGTGTGAGCACGAACATAGTAGCTGCCTCGTGTGCTATCAAAGTCTGATACTGTGAAAGTGTAAGGGGTGTTTGTGTGGGTCTGATAGTAATTACCAGTAATACAAGAGGTGTAAGCAACATACTCTACGTGAATGATACGCATAGTAGTATCTGAGCTATCCAAAACAACTTGGTTGCTTGCGTTTCTTATTTCAAAACCATAAGCCACT
>Ga0181553_10001507_pt1 | contig 20593 bp, 23 predicted proteins | sample 011ome_17_FD_133753 | JGI IMG/M metagenome (GOLD analysis project Ga0181553, IMG submission 133753) | Coastal salt marsh microbial communities from the Groves Creek Marsh, Skidaway Island, Georgia - 011502XT metaG (megahit assembly) | ecosystem: Environmental > Aquatic > Marine > Intertidal...
CGAGCATGAAACTCAATATGAGCCGACGAAGCCACTTTCTGGGTCAACTGAACAAGATAGAAGTCACCACCGATGCTGTCCAATTTCCCGTTTTTACGTAAATCGGCGGAAACGGTTAATAGATCAATTGGCTGTGAACTTTGAAATAAATTGTAAATGGATTGATATATGTGCTGATGCGCGGATTTATAAAATGCTTCGGGTGTGAGTAGGTCAATGACTTCATCTACCCCTTTTTTATCGATCAACATCGCCCCTAAAACAGCCTCTTCGAGTTCAAGTGCCTGTGGTGGTAATTTGCCTTGCTGTAAGCTGATTACGGTACCTGAGGATGTCTGATTGGTAGAAATTATTCTGCTTTTTTCCATGGCGCTAATGTAAAAGGTTTAACCGTTATGGCAGATCATTTTTTGGGCTTAATTATCTTACAGCGGTGAACAAATTTATTGTTGATAAAAAAATAAACTTGTTAATAAGCCTAAAAAGCGAAACAATGTTACCCTTGGAAGGTTCCCATCTTCGAAAATTTCTCCCTTCTGGATTGAATCAATTGGTCGCTGTCCAATTTATCAAGTTTTCTGAAGGCATCGATGAGCTCTTTTTCGACCGATTGAAAAACTTGATCGCGATTGAAGTGGGCCCCACCCAGTGGTTCTTTGATGATTTTGTCAATCAATTTAGAGGCAAGCATGTCTTTAGCGGTAAGTTTAAGGGCCTCTGCCGCCTCTTCTTTATGTTCCCAACTTCTCCATAAAATAGAAGAACAGGACTCAGGAGAAATGACGGAATACCAAGTATTTTCAAGCATATAAATCAAATCGCCTACGCCAATACCCAAAGCTCCACCCGAGGCTCCCTCGCCAATAATGGTTACAATAATTGGTGTTTTGATCGACAACATTTGAAAGATGTTATTGGCAATGGCTTGTCCTTGACCTCGCTCCTCAGCACTCAGACCTGGATAGGCGCCAGGGGTGTCAATCAGAGTAACAATGGGGATGCCAAATTTTTCAGCGGTCTTCATCAATCTAAGGGCTTTTCTATAGCCCTCCGGCTTGGCCATTCCAAAGTTTCGATATTGTCTGGTCTTGGTATTGTAGCCCTTCTGAGTGCCTATAAACATAAAGGTTTGATCTTGTATTTTTCCCAGTCCCCCTACCATGGCCTTGTCATCACCAAAGCTTCTATCACCATGCAATTCCAGAAAGGTATCACCACAAAGGGCATGAATATAATCCAATGCATAAGGTCTTGAAGGATGACGGGACATTTGTACCCTTTGCCAAGCGGTCAGATTGCCGTAGATTTCCTCTTTTGTAGTTTTTAATTTGTCTTCCAACAGTTTGCATGTCTCTGACACATCAACACTGCTTTCATCTCCAATAGCTTTGCACTTTTCAATTTGCTCTTTAAGCTCTTTTACAGGAAGTTCAAATTCTAAATACTCCATCGATTTTATTCTATTGTATACAAAATTAAAAATATTAGTGGATCAAAAGATACATTTCAAAATTAAGTTGGTTCCTTAGCGTTTTGCCTGCCTGATCATAAAGAGTGCCAAAATCCCAAACATAAAGACGGGTAACCATGCACCCAATAATGGGGAAAAATTCGATTTGTTTACCATGACAGAGAAAATTTTGTCAAAAAAGATAAATAGGAATCCCAAGGATATACCAAAAGCTAAATTTACCCCCATTCCTCCTCTTCTTTTAAAAGATGAAACTGCCACTCCTATAAGCGTAAGAACAAAGGCTGAAAAAGGGAGGCTCCACCTTTTGTGTCGCACCAATAGATGGCTGTTGATCATAACTGATCCTCCTTGACGCTCCTGCTCAATGAAATCATTTAACGGGCCAAATGTTAAGGTTTCTGCTTTATAATTGACGGGAGCCAAATCTTCGATTTTAAAATCGAAGAGGGTATCCAATCGGCTTTTGCGTTGGTAGAGTTCTTGATCCCCTTTGATGGTTCTTTTGATATAGGCAGATAAGCGAAAAACACTGTCCTGATCCACCCATCGAATACTGCTGGACTGGATCTTAAATGTCATTTGATTGTCCTCGAAATGCTCCAAGGTAAAGTTGTTGGCGCTTTTACGGATGGGATCATAGTTGCTGACAAAGATGAATTCATTGGGATTGATTTGCTTGTATAGGTTTTTGGTTTGACGCTCACTTTTTTTGTCAATGTATTTGTAAATAAATTCATTAAAACTAGAGTTGGATTTTGGTACAATGAACATTCCAGCAATAAATGCAAACAATGCGATAAAACCAGCAGAAATAAGATAGGGCCTAAGAAACCTGGAAAAAGAGATCCCAGAACTCAACAGGGCAATGATCTCAGTATTGTTGGCCAATTTTGAAGTAAACCATATCACTGCTAAAAAAAGGAAAATGGGAAAGAGTAAATTTCCAAAATACCATGTAAAATCTAAATAGTAACTAATAATGGCGTTGGAAGGGACTTCGTTTTCTTTGAACTTATCAATTTTTTCGGCCATATCTACCATGATACCGATGGGGATGAAAAGGAAGATCATCACTACAAAGGTGGATAGGTATTTTTTGATAATGTAGCGGTCAATAATTTTCATACTAGAGTCGTCGGTCCATTTGGCTGCACATTTTGTTTTTCCAAAGAAGGAAATCTCCCGCTAAGATATGTTTTCTGGCCTCACGTACCAACCAAAGATAAAAACTCAAATTATGGAGGGTAGCAATCTGCTTCCCCAACATTTCATTTACAGTAAACAAATGCCTCAAGTAAGCCTTGGAGTAGTCAGAATCAACAAAACAATATTCGGCTGCATCAATCGGTGAAAAGTCATTTTCCCATTTTTTATTTTTAATGTTGAGGGTTCCCTCTGCAGTGAAAAGCATTCCATTTCTTGCATTCCGAGTGGGCATCACACAATCGAACATGTCAACTCCCAATGCAATGTTTTCCAGTAAATTGATGGGGGTTCCTACCCCCATCAAATACCTTGGTTTGTCTTTGGGTAAACGTTCACAAACCAGCTCTGTCATGGCGTACATTTCTTCGGCAGGCTCCCCCACAGAAAGTCCTCCAATGGCATTACCAGGGGCATCTTTGGAGGCAATGTAATCAGCAGATTCCGCTCTCAGATCTTCATAGGTACTCCCTTGTACAATGGGGAAAAGAGTTTGTTGATAATCGTATTGAAAAGGCGTTTTTTGATGCCAATCCATACAACGATCCAACCACCTGTGGGTCAGGTGCATCGAGTCTTTGGCATAAGCATAATCGCATGGATAAGGGGTGCACTCATCAAATGCCATAATAATGTCTGCTCCAATTTCTCGTTGAATTTCTATTGCTTTTTCAGGTGAAAAAAAGTGTTTGGAGCCATCAATATGGGATTTAAAAGTTACCCCCTCCTCCTGTATTTTTCTATTGTCGGATAGCGAGTACACTTGATAGCCTCCCGAATCCGTTAATACAGGTCCTCCCCAGTTCATGAATTGATGAATCCCTCCAGCTTGTCTTAAAATTTCTATCCCTGGTCTGAGATACAAATGGTAGGTGTTACCTAAAATAATGTCGGGACGAACGTCCTCTCTCAATTCCCTTTGATGAACTCCCTTCACTGAAGCTGCTGTGCCCACAGGCATAAAAATAGGGGTTTCTATTTTTCCATGATCAGTAGTAAGGGTGGCAGCCCTGGCCGATGATAAAGCGTCTTGATGGACTAAATCAAATTTCATGCATAAGAAATACATGCAAATATAAGCCACAAGTGGATGCGCTCTCCCCATCATGTTGACTAAAACTTTAAAAAAATAATTTTCCACAAAATGAATCTGATGACTTTGTGGCTTAGGTACGATAGCTTACTTTTGCTTTGAAAATATTTAACAATGCCTGACTTAAACTTTTTAGAGCGTCTGGTGAGCCAAGTAAGAAGAGATATTTTAAGAATGGTTCACAAGGTCAACTCTGGGCATCCTGGAGGATCACTTGGATGTACCGAATTTATGATTGCCCTTTATTATGAGATCATGGACCTCAAGGAAGGTTTTGACATGGACGGTAAAAACGAAGATTTGTTCTTTCTTTCCAATGGACATATCTCCCCCGTGCTTTATAGTGTTTTGGCTCGTAAGGGATATTTCCCAGTGGAGGAACTCTCTACTTTTCGCTTGATTGACTCTAGATTGCAAGGTCATCCTACCACACACGAGGGACTCCCAGGCGTTCGTGTGGCTTCGGGTTCGCTTGGTCAAGGTTTGTCTGTGGCCATTGGCGCAGCCCTCTCCAAAAAAATTAATCAAGATGACAAAACCGTCTATGTATTGATGGGTGATGGGGAGCTACAGGAAGGCCAAAACTGGGAAGGCATTATGTTTGCTTCAGCAAAAAAAGTGGACAACCTGATCGCTACCATCGATCTGAATGGAAAACAGATTGACGGGAGCACAGATGAGGTTTTACCCATGGGAAATATTGCTGAAAAATTCTCTGCTTTCGGCTGGGAGGTCGTTGCTCTCAAAAAAGGAAATGACCTACAATCCGTAGTGGATGCCCTCAAGGAGGCAAAAAACAAAACACGCCAAGGTAAGCCGGTAGTAATCATCATGCATACAGAAATGGGCAATGGAGTGGATTACATGATGCACACCCATGCCTGGCATGGCAAGGCTCCCAATGACGAACAATTGGAAACTGCTTTGTCTCAAAACCCTGAGACCCTAGGGGATTATTAATTTTAAGGTAGTGCTTTAGTTTATGAAAAAATATACAGATCAAGGGAAAGTCGATACCCGTTCGGGCTTTGGAGCGGGCTTAACAGAGTTGGGACGAACCCACCCCAATGTGGTGGCATTGTGTGCCGATTTGGTTGGCTCCCTAAAAATGCAAGATTTCATTGACGAAAACCCCGATCGTTTCATTCAAGTGGGAATTGCAGAGGCCAATATGATGGGGATTGCGGCAGGACTAACCATTGGAGGGAAGATCCCTTTTACGGGAACTTTTGCTAACTTCTCCACAGGAAGGGTTTACGATCAAATACGACAATCCATAGCTTATTCTGGGAAAAATGTTAAAATATGTGCCTCCCATGCAGGAGTTACCCTTGGTGAAGACGGTGCTACCCATCAGATTTTAGAGGACATCGGACTGATGAAAATGTTACCCGGAATGACTGTTATCAATCCTTGTGATTTCAATCAAACCAAAGCGGCTACCCTAGCCATTGCTGATCATGTGGGACCTGTATATCTTCGCTTTGGACGTCCAAAAGTGGCCAACTTTACTACCGAGGATATGCCCTTTGAAATTGGTAAAGGCATCTTGCTCAATCCAGGTAATGATGTGACAATTGTTGCCACGGGACACTTGGTTTGGGAAGCTTTACAAGCCGCTGAAGCCTTGGAGACTGAAGGCATCTCCGCTGAGGTAATCAATATTCACACCATCAAACCACTGGACACAGAATTGCTCGTTGACTCGGTTCAAAAAACAGGCTGTATTGTCTCTGCTGAAGAGCACAATTATTTAGGAGGTTTGGGAGAAAGTATTGCCCGAACCTTGGCAAGCAAACATCCTACGCCACAAGAATTTGTAGCAACCCAAGATACCTTTGGTGAATCGGGAACTCCCGGTCAATTAATGGAAAAATATGGACTCAACAAAGATGCCATCATTGCAGCATCAAAAAAGGTAATGTCCAGAAAATGATTTGAAATTTATTTTATGAAAAGGACCCCCATTTTCTTTGTTTTTCTGTTAATCTTTAATTTTTCAATTGCACAAATCGAATACGGGATTCAAGGGGGACTCAATTTTGATTCTGCCGGAGAAATCCTATTGTTAAAAGATCAAATTCAACAGCAGGGAGACTTGAAGAGTAAATCGGGTTTTAACTTGGGGGGGTATGCCGAATTTGATTTTCTACTTTTTTATTTTAGACCCGAATTACAATACACCAAAGTCAGCAATCAATTTCAAGGGAATACTATTGACAACAATAGATTGGAGCTGCCACTCTCATTGGGTCTAAAAGTTTTTGGGCCATTGAGTATTTTTGTTGGACCAACAGCCTTTTTTATGCTCTCCAACAAGGGCAATGGACTCAACCTTCAAGAGGTAAAAGACAAAACCAGCTTGGGGATGCATGTCGGCACAAGACTTAAACTTGGACCAATTGGATTTGACATTCGCTATGAGAAAGGTTTTTCGGCCATAGAAAGTAGCCTGTTGTCAAATATTGGAGTACCCACCGGTGGGCAAATCGATACGCGACCCAATCAAATTACGATTGGACTATCGTTAAAGCTAAATTAAGTATTGTCCTCATCTAAGTAATCAGGAGTACCGTCATTATCGTCATCATCGGGAATGCCGTCGCCATTTCGGTCATATTCAACCTTGGTTCTTACACCATCTCCGTCATCGTCTGGATCTAAGTAATTTGCGACATTGTCATCGTCCGTATCGTCATTAATAGGATCACCATCGCCATCGGGATCTTCATCAATGGATAAAATGCCGTCGTTGTCATGATCTGCAAGGTTTACTTTATGTAATGTGACCGAAAAGATTAGAGGAGAATATTTTGGGATAGTGGATATGTTTTGAGCATAATATCCCAATGAGGATGGCATAAACACCAGTCCTTTTCCATAATTATCAAATTCATAGGTGCCGTCATTATTCGTAGTATGATCTCCTGCTTTGAGTTCGGGTAAAAACTCTCGAAATCCTCGAATAACCCCAGTTGCCAAGTTGAACCACATAGGGAATTCACGTCGGTCAAAAACTTTTCCATTCAACAAACTCCCCTTGTAGGTTACAAAAGTCGAATCTACCCTACTCGGACTCTGGCCAATCCCTCTTTTTACCTCAAGAAAATAAAATTTTGTTGGAATTTTGTTTTCATTTCTGTCCTCGATCACTATCGTTTTGGTTTGCACTTGATCCATAAGTGGAATCTTGTCTGCGTGATCATCGGCAAGTGAATCAATGGTGATTTCAATTTTGTAATTGTCAGGATCGTCTTCAAAATCCTCATAATTGTAAAAATGGGATTGAAGGTAATTCACCAGGGCTTGATCATCATCTAAAGTTTGTACATTGAGCTCTCGAATGGGTTCGGGACCATCGTCATTTCCACAAGCTGAAAAAATCAATAAAATCAGTGAAATAGAGAAAGTGGATCTTAGGTATGTCATTTAAAAAAATTGATGTGCAAGATACAATTTTACTTTATTTTTGTAAGGCTATTAAACAAAGATTAACAATGCGAATTGATCAATATTTATGGTGCATAAGGTATTACAAATCGAGAAATCAAGCTTCTTTGGCATGTAAGCAAGGTCATATTCGATTTGGAGATCAAATTGTAAAACCTTCAAGAGAAGTATTAATAGGAGACCGTGTCAAAGTAAGAAAAAATCAAATCTGGCATGAGTTGGTGGTAATGGATATTCCCAAAAGCAGATTGGGGCCAAAGTTGGTCGACATTTACCGTCAAATTACTACTCCTAAAGAAGCATTTGAAAACAGTAATTTCCAATCGCTTTCCCAAGGCCCAAAGCGGGATAAAGGCGCTGGAAGACCCACTAAAAAAGACCGTAGAGAAATGGATGATTATTTTGAGGAGTCCAACCCAAACGAGGAAAAAACCAGCTGAACACAATCAAAAAATGCACTTCGTAAAATGTTGATCACTATAGTTACATTTAAACATCAAGTCATACCTCCTATATCATGAAAGAGAATATCAATAAAATTATGGATGCGGGTGATATCGCAAAAACGGTCACAAGAATTGCTTTTCAGATTTATGAAAATCATTTTGAAGAAAAAAAGTTGATCATTGCAGGAATCGCCCATAATGGGGTGATTTTAGGAAAAAGAATTCTTGATGAACTCAAAAGAATTTCTGAAATAGAGGTCGTTTTTATAGAAATAAAAATTGACAAAAAAAATCCCAGAAACCCGATCAAATTAAGCCAGGATATAGGGATTTGTAAGCATCAATCGATTGTGGTTGTCGATGATGTACTCAATACAGGGAGTACTTTAATCTATGCCGTTACGCATTTTCTAAGCATGGAGATCAAAAAGATTCAAACGGCTGTATTGGTAAACAGAAATCACAAAAATTTCCCTATTAAAGGGGATTTCAAAGGAATTTCACTTTCCACCGCTATAAAAGAACACATCGATGTGGCCCTTGGGGAGAAGGAAGGAGTTTACTTAAGTTAGGAATTGGCTGACCTGATCGACTAAATCATCAATGGTTCGATCATCTGTAACCAGATGGTGTTGCGCTTTTGAGTAAAAAGTGGATCTTTCAAAAAGATGCTTTGCAATGAATTCTTCCAACGCTTTCAAGTTGGGTAAATGGGCGATCATAGGACGGTGCGCTTTTTGTTCAAAGAGCCGATGGGACAATGTTTTTGGATTGGATTTTAAGTAGATACTTATAGTATTTTCTGATTGGTTGATATAATCAATATTATCAAAATAACATGGAGTTCCACCACCCAAGGCGATGACCGCATTGGAAGGCTCTCCCAGTAATTGCTCCAAATAAAAACGTTCCTTTTTCCTAAAAAGCAATTCGCCGTTTCTTTTAAATATTTGGGAGATGGAAGATGCTTCCTGCATTTCTATGTAATCGTCAAGGTCAATAAATTGAAGAGATTTGGCTTTGGCCAGGGCGCTACCCACAGCAGATTTACCAGAGCCCATATAACCCATTAAAATGAGAGATTTTAACATTGAGATACACCCATTGATGACCTTCAAATTTATAACAATTGAAGTTGAAAAGTAAATAATTGATTATATATTTGCACCCTCAAAAAGACTTGGTAGCTCAGTTGGTAGAGCATCTCCCTTTTAAGGAGAGGGTCCTGGGTTCGAGCCCCAGCCAAGTCACATACTTTGAAGGACTTGGTAGCTCAGTTGGTAGAGCATCTCCCTTTTAAGGAGAGGGTCCTGGGTTCGAGCCCCAGCCAAGTCACATGTCGCGCACATGGCGGAATTGGTAGACGCGCTAGGTTGAGGGCCTAGTGGGAGTTAAATCCCGTGGAAGTTCGAGTCTTCTTGTGCGCACTAAATTTTTTACTTTCATTAGGTTTAAAATAAATTTATCTTTAAATTTGTTTAACGTTTTACTTCTGAAGATTGAACAATATGAGCCGGGTAAAAAGTAAATTCACTATAAAAGACCTTGAAAACATATCAGGAATTAAGGCACATACCATCCGTATATGGGAAAAGAGATATGAGTTGTTGAGTCCTGATCGCACGGACACCAACATCAGAAGGTACAGCCTTTCAAGCCTCCAAAAACTATTAAACATAACCCTTCTCTACAACCACGGATTTAAAATTTCTAAAATTGCCAGCCTTGATCAAGAAGAAATTCCCATCATGGTTCGAGAGATTGCACTAAAGTCAAATTCTGAACAGGTCTCAATCAATGCATTGAAATTGTCTATGGTTAATTTTGATACAGTGCTGTTCGATGCTACCTTCGAAGAGATCTTGCTTCAAAACGATTTTGAATATGTTTTCTTCAATATTTTTATGCCGCTGATGAATGAGTTGGGAATTTTGTGGCAAACCAATGCCATCAGTCCTTCTCACGAACATTTTATCACCAATCTGATCAAACAAAAAATACATATTCAGACAGAGTTTCTTCAAAAAGAATACATCCCTCAACACAACAACAAAACCTTTGTGTTGTTCTTACCTGAAAATGAGATACATGAGTTAGGTATTTTATTTCTCAATTATTTCATCTTAAAATTTGGTTATCGAACTATTTTCTTGGGTCAATCCCTTCAAACAGAGAGTCTAGAAACTTTAATGAGCGTAAACAGCGATCTTTGCTTTGTAACCTACCTCACTGTTGAGCCCAACAAAGATATTATTGACGATTATTTGCAAAATTTCCATGATACCCTTTTGAAACATGGAAATACGAGTTTAGCCATTCTCGGTCCTCAACAATTTTTTGTTCAAAAAGAAAGACTTTCCAAAAATATTTTCCTATTTAATACCATTGATGCTTTCCAAAAACATTTTTTAGAGACTTCAATTTTTGTTTAAGGATACTAATTTGCATTCATTATTTATTAGATTTATAGTAGTAAAATTTTCAATTTTTATATTTTGAAAGGTCATTTTGACAACATATCCTACGAGTGCAGTAAGTTGGTAACCCAACGCTATAGTACATCTTTTACATTAGGCACTAGGATGCTGGCAAGCAAGCATAGAAAACACATTTACAATATCTATGGATTCGTCAGGTTTGCTGACGAGATTGTGGACAGTTTCCATGACTTTGATAAAAAAAATCTGCTTAAAAGGTTTGAAGATGATCTCAACCACGCAATAGATAATAAAATCAGTCTTAATCCTATACTCAATTCCTTTCAATACACTGTTCACCAGAATAATATTCAAAACGACTTGATTACTGCTTTCCTTAAAAGTATGAAGATGGACTTATTCAAACAGAAATATCAATCGAGAAAGGAATATCAAGAATACATTTACGGCTCTGCAGATGTGGTAGGTTTGATGTGTTTGAATGTTTTTGTGGAGGGAAACACTGAGAGGTTTAATCAGCTGAAAGACAGCGCAATGTCTTTGGGCAGTGCCTTTCAAAAAGTAAACTTTTTAAGGGATCTCAATGCTGATTTTTCAGAGTTGGATCGCAGCTATTTTCCCAATTTAGATCTCTCCAATTTTGATGAAAAAAGCAAAATTGCCATCATCGATGATATTGAAAAGGATTTTGATCATGCCTTAGAGGGAATCTATCAATTGCCAGAAAGTGCACGTTTGGGGGTTTATACCGCCTATAAATATTATAGAAAACTACTGATCAAATTAAAAAATACCCCTTCAAAAAAAATTCAATCCGCCAGAATTCGTGTTCCAGACTATCAAAAAATGGGGGTTTTGGCCCAATCTTACCTGAAGTTTCACTTAAATATGATGTAATATGGAAAAGCTACAGTGGTTCGGTGTATTGATGCTAACATTTATCATTATGGAGTTTATGGCATGGTTTTCTCACAAGTATATTATGCATGGATTTCTATGGGTTTTGCATAAAGACCATCATAAAAAAGACCACAAGTCATGGTTTGAACGCAATGACCTTTTCTTTATTTTTTATGCCATCGTTAGCAGTGGTTTTGTAGTCCTTTGGGGAGAGTTTAATTTTTGGGCTGGCTTGCCAATTGGCATTGGGATTTTTATCTATGGAATGACTTATTTTTTAGTACACGATATTTTTATTCACCAAAGATTCAAAATATTCAGAACTGCCAATAATCGCTATGCAAAGGCGGTAAGAAGAGCTCACAAAATCCATCACAAACACCTTGGTAAAGAGGACGGAGAATGCTTTGGAATGCTTTGGGTACCAATGAAGTATTTTAAAAGCTGATTATTCCTTTCGCCAATTGTTTTTGAAATTACATTGATTGAAATCTTTACTCAGACTGATATAGGTCATATCAATCTTTTCTTTCATCCAACTTTGGATGGCCTTCAATTTCTTTTCTTTTAGGGCCAGGTCTTTTATTTTAATATAATCAGTTTTGTAGTCAGCAATGTGCTCATCGAAGCGATTGGTTACTTTCAATATTTTATACTTTTTTAGACCAGATTGATCCTCATCAAGAAGGGGAACCGAAATAGCACCATCTTCCAAATCCCTGATTTGATTGTAAAGCAACGGATCCATTTTGGTCAACTCAAATCTTCTATCACCAGTAGTGGGATTGATGATTCCCCCTCCATTGAGTCGCGTCTCTTTTTCGTTTGAAAAATTAAATGCCGCTTTTTCAAAAGTAATTTCCCCATCAAGGATCCTGGTTCTAAGTGTGTCTAAAATTTTTCGGGTCTCCTCTAATTGCTGCTCATTTATCTTAGGGGTAAGAAGTATATGCCTTACATCTACATCGTTTCCTCTAATGCGTTCTACTAAGATGATATGCCAACCAAAATCCGTTTTAAAAGGATCTGAAATTTGTCCTTCTTGCATGCTGAAAGCAATGTCTCTAAATTCCTTAACCATACGCGGTTTTTTTCGGTGGAGAGTATATTTACCTCCATTGGCTCTTGAACCCGGGTCTTGGGAGTAGAGGACTGCCTTAGAGGAAAAACTCATTCCCAATTCTTCTACGTCTCTCTTAAAAGATTTCAATTGGTTAATGATACGATCTTTCTCTTCATCAGAAACTTTAGGTTCAAATACAATCTGTGAAATTTCTAGTTCTGTTCCAAAAGTGGGAAGTTCTTCAGCAGGAATTTGATTAAAAAAAGTTCTAACCTCCTCTGGAGTAATTTCAATATCATCAACAATTTTAGATTGCATCATCGAAGATAGCTTTTGAATTTTATTGATTCTAAATAGCTCATCCCTAAATGACAACTCATCTGGTTTTTTGTAAAATTCCAACACCTTTTCAATGCTCCCCAATTGATCCGTAAAATAGGCAATGCTTTGGTCTACATAATCGTAAATTTCTTGATCCCTGACCTCCAAACTGTCTTGAATGGCATGATGTGCATAAAGTTTATCTTCCATAAGTTTCCCCAACAATTCACAACGGCTAATATTGTTGGTAGAGATGCCTTGAGATTCCATATCAACTATGGTCTTGTCAATATCGGATTCCAAAATGACATAATCACCCACAACAGCCGAAACCCCATCTACTTTTATCTTTTGGGGCAATAAAGTACTATTTGATTGCGCACACAAAATTAAAGTATTAGTCAATAATACTAAATACAAATAGCTGAATGTTAGTGTTCTAATACTTTTCAAATTTTTTAGTTTTAATGGCATCTTGTAAAATATCATTATCAAATGACCTTAAAAATTCAATTTTTCTTTTGTTCGACACTAAATCTTTGATCGTCTGCTCAACGTAGGGTAATGGAGCAATATTTCCAGGATCCAATTGCTCAACGAGGCTTAACAAATATAATACTAAACTGTCTTTTACCTCATAATAATTTGGTGTTTTTATAAATCGATTTTGCTGACGCTCATTTAAAAAATCTAAGCGATTTCTTATCTCAGATTCTTTTAACCAAACTGAGTCCAGCAAGAAATAGTTTGAAAATTGAAAGGAAAGGGAATCCAAATAATCAATATCCTCTCTATTGAAACTCTTAAATCTACGCTTGATTTCTTTTTGATCGACATTATCTAGTGGTAAGCCAATATAACGGATCCTATAAATAGACTCTTTTAACTTAAAGCTATTGAGGTTTTTTATATAATAATCATTGACCAATGTCCCTGTATATAGGCCGTCCTGTGAGGATTTGAGTATCAACTCACGGTAGGCATTCTTGAATAAGTTGGTTTTATAATCGTTGACCATTGCATTCAAAACAGAAATTTTATCCGCATCCAAATTGATGAGCGCTTTTTCGTAGATCAGTTTTTGACGTGCCCATTCATTGATCAAGAAATTTACTTTTGACAAGCTGTCTTGTTCAGAAGAAAAAGAGGGTAATTCCCTTTCGATATCGGACCAATATAAATAGTGATTGTATGCTCTAGCAATCAATCGATCTTGTTTCGCTTGGGTGATGCTTTCACATGAGATTAAAAAAGAAAGAAGGAATAAAGAAGAGCAAGCCCCAATCAGTGATAAACTGTATTTTCTAATCATTGTAGTTGGAACGTTTATATTGTAAAATATTGCATGATTTATTAACATTTGAATTAATTATTCTTGATAAAGTTTATAAGATGCTTATTTTCAATATTTTAATATGTTAATATTTTTTTGAACTTCTTAAAAGAAGTTGTAAATTGCACATATAATTAAAAGTAATGAATTTGCATTTTCTTACTTTTTGTTTTTTTCTTTTATCATTGGCCTCAACTACGGCGAATCATAACCTCCACTCCCCTATTTTAACCACTCAGCCTCAATCAGAGGCAGAGGACACACTCGATGTCGTTTATCGTAATAATTCACTCTTGATCCAAGGAGATCGTATCAATGGGAACTTAAAAATCTACTCTATCATCGGCAACAAAATCATGGATATGAACATTCAGGATTTTTCAAAGGTGATCATTCCCATTAATTTGGAAAGACAAAACATTTACATCATACGGGTCGAAACAAGCGATAATAAAATTTTTACACAAAAATTAATTACCCACTAAATTCAAGGACTATAATTAGGCGCTTCCTTGGTGATACTGATATTGTGAGGGTGACTCTCTTTAATCCCAGAAGCTGTTATGGTCACAAACTTTCCTTTTTCTTGGAGAGTCTTGATGTCTTTGGTACCACAATACCCCATGCCCGATTTTAGCCCACCAATGAATTGGTGGATACTTTCATTCAGATCGCCTTTGTAGGGAACCCTTCCAACAATTCCTTCTGGAACCAACTTTTTAATATCATCCTCAACATCTTGGAAATAGCGGTCTTTACTGCCCTTTTCCATAGCTTCTACAGACCCCATTCCTCGGTAGGTTTTAAATTTTCTCCCTTCAAAAATGACTGTTTCTCCTGGAGATTCTTGGGTTCCGGCTAGGAGTGAGCCCAACATAACAGCATCTGCACCTGCAGCAATGGCTTTAGGAATGTCTCCAGTATAGCGAATCCCTCCATCTGCAATAATGGGAATCTCAGTTCCACCAAGCGTCTTGTATACTTCGATAATGGCAGAAAGCTGGGGGTAACCTACCCCTGCTATGACCCTGGTAGTGCAAATAGACCCTGGACCAATTCCTACCTTAACAGCATCTGCTCCCAAATCGGCCAAATACTTGGCTGCTTCTGCAGTTGCAATATTACCGACGACTACATCTAAATTTGGAAAAGCATCCTTAACTTGTTTTAGGGCATTGGCTACGCCTTTGGAATGTCCATGCGCCGTATCGATGACTACTGCATCCACATTGGATTTGACCAAGGCTGCAGTGCGCTCTATTAAGTCGTTAGTTACTCCAACAGCAGCAGCTACTCGTAACCTTCCTAGTTCGTCCTTATTGGCATTTGGCTTGGCCCTGTGTTTTGTGATATCCCTAAAAGTAATCAAGCCCACCAACATGTTGTCAGCGTTAATCACAGGTAATTTCTCAATTTTATGCTTTTGTAGAATGACCTCTGCCTCTTCAAGGGATGTACCTTCTTTGACAGTTATGAGGTTTTTGGAAGTCATCACCTCTGCAATGGGTCGGGCATCGTTTTTTTCAAAGCGTAAATCGCGATTAGTAACAATACCCAATAATCGGTTTTGATCGTCAATGATGGGAATTCCGCCTATTTTGTACTGCGACATATTATCCTTAGCATCCTTGACGTAGGAATCGATGGTCATCACTACTGGATCAATGATCATCCCCGACTCTGCCCTTTTAACAGTCCTTACTTTGTTGGCTTGTTCCTCGATGGTCATGTTTTTGTGCAACACCCCTATGCCTCCCTCCTGTGCCATGGCAATGGCCATCTTACTTTCAGTGACTGTATCCATAGCAGCAGAAACAATTGGAACATTTAAGCTGATGTTTCTTGAGAAACGAGAGGCAATAGATACCTGGCGGGGGAGAATTTCTGAAAAGGCGGGCACCAACAATACATCGTCGTAGGTGAGACCTTGACCAATAAATTTCTCGGAGAGCATAAGCAATTAATTTAAAACTAATTGCATGCAAATATACGGAAATTATCCATTTTCTTCTCTGATAATGAGATATATTAACAAGCTTTCAAACTCAAGTGGAAGTACTCATCAAATTTTTAACTCTAATTCAATTCAGAAGAAAATCATCATCGATTGGGCATTCGAATAGTAGGTCTAAAAAAAAGAACAATCATAACTTTTAAAATTGAGGTGAGAATCAATAAATTTGGAATGAGTTTTTTTTTACAAGAAGAGCTTCTGACAAAATAGATGCCCCTCAATTAAGCTTTTAATTTTTATGAAAAAATCAATTATTAATACCCGAGTAATACACCGTTATCTTGGATTTTTTTTGGTTGGAGTACTCGCTGTTTATGCCATTAGTGGAATTACACTGATTTTTAGAAAAACAGATTCGTTTAAAAAAACAGTCATTAAAGAAATAATCCTTGACAAAGACACGCAAACCAAAGACTTGGGAAAAGTTTTAAAGATTCCAGACTTTAAGGTGGACAGCACCCAATTAGAGATGGTATACTTTAAAGAGGGTAATTTCAACCAAAAAACTGGGAGGGCAATCATCAGCACAAAGGAATACCCATACTTATTGGATAAAATGATGAAGCTTCACAAAGCCACAACCAACAGCCCAGTCTATTGGCTCAATATTTTCTTTGGATTGTCGCTATTGTTTTTTGTTATCTCGTCTTTTTGGATGTTTCTTCCTTCTACATCAACTTTCAAAAAAGGAATCCTTTTTTCCATTTTGGGTTTTTTGATGACGATCTTGATATTATTTATTTAAAGAAATCTATTTTTTAAGTTTTCATCAGGTATCATACAGTGATCCCTCTTCCCAAAAATGAAATATCGGTTCCTTGACATCAATCGGTAAACGAAATTACTGATTGAAACAGGTATGGGTTGCATGAGTTTTGATAAAAGTCGGTAAAAGCCTCCTAATTGGTGTAATATAGCAATAATGGCCTCCGATTCAGTTAACAATTTTCCATTGACATGAAAAATAATGGTATCCATCTCAGCTGCAATTATTTTTTTTTGAATCAGTTGATAAAATAATTCCGATTGTAGGCTGGCAAAATACAAACGTCCCTTCGGATCGTTTTTGATCACAAATCGAACCCAAAAATTACAGAGGTTACAAACCCCATCAAAAAAGATGATATTTTGGTTGTTTTTGATTGTCTCAGCCATTAGAACTTAATTCTATATTGATATAACTTAATATAATGCAATAATTGCATTAAATGAGTCGATTTATAATTAATTTTACACCTGCTAATGAAGAAGATCCATGATTGAATATTTAAAAAAAGAAATTGCTGAAAACAGAGCGATTTTGATTTCCCATCCATTATACGAAAACATTAACACCATCCATTGCCTAAGACAGTTTATGGAGTCTCATGTCTATGCGGTTTGGGATTTTATGTCCTTGGTCAAAAAATTACAGCTAGACCTGACCACAACCTCCCTCCCTTGGCAACCTCCAACGAACAATTCAGCAGCACGCCTGATCAACGAAATTGTTTGGGGAGAAGAGACCGATGTCGACCAATACGGGAACCCTGTCAGTCATTTTGAAATGTATCGCAACGCCATGAAGCAGATCGATGCCAACACTCAAGGCATTGATCAATTGCTGAGTGCATTGCGTCAAGGCAATAATATTTTCGAGGCCATTCATCATGCGCAATTACCAGATTATGTAGCCAATTTCCTACGTTTTACTTTCGATATTATTGAAGAAGGAAAAACCCATAAGATTGCTGCGGTTTTTACCTTTGGCAGAGAGGATCTGATCCCCGACATGTTCATTTCCATGATCAAAAAAATGAACCGAGAAGAAGATCATAATTTTGGTCAAATTATTTATTATTTTGAAAGGCATATTGAGGTAGATGGTGATAGCCACGGCCCCATGGCCTTAGACATGATCAAAAACCTTTGCGGAACGGATCCCATGAAATGGGAGGAAGCCATTTCGGCCTCCAAAATCGCCCTTGAAAGGCGTATCGCCCTTTGGGACGGTATCAATCAACAAATTAAACAAAAACAAAAAACCTTAACGTGATTCGATTTTTATTTCCTCTAATATTATCCTTTAGCCTCCTCATCAGAGGACAAGAAGCTGGCCCGAAGGAATTTGCCCAATCCATAACACAACAAGAGCTTAAGGAACTGCTTTATGTCTATGCCTCCGACTATTTTAAAGGCAGAAGAACTGGTAGCAAGGGTCAAAAAATTGCTGTGGATTTTTTGAGAAACTATTATATGGATTTAAACATCCAAGCCGTTGAGGGAACCAACAACTATTTTCAAGAGATGACATTAAAAGTTGACCGTAAAATGGTTTCAACGGAAAATGTAGCAGCTGTCATCACGGGGAGTGAGTTTCCCGATGAGTATATCATTTTTACCGCTCACCTTGATCATATTGGAACAGAAGGTGGGCAAATCAATAATGGTGCCGATGATGATGGATCAGGAACAGTGACCATGCTTGAAATAGCAGAAGCCATACAATTGGCAGTAAAAAAAGGAATAAGACCTAAAAGATCCATTGTTTTTTTACATGTCACCGGTGAAGAGGAAGGTTTGTTGGGTTCGAAATACTATACCGATCACCCCCTCTATCCCTTGGATCAGACCGTCGCCAATCTCAATATTGACATGATTGGAAGAAACGATTCCCTTCATGATGTTGATGATGATTATTTATACCTGATCGGATCTGATATACTCTCTCAAGATCTGCACGACATCTCTGTATCCACCAACGAAAAATACTCAGGCTTGGATTTGGATTTTCGTTACAATGATCCGCAGCTAAAAGTTTATGAAAGGGGTCGCAATATTGCCAATCGCTATTATTACCGTTCAGACCATTACAATTTTGCCAAAAATGATATCCCTGTGATTTTTTACTTTAGCGGTACGCACGAAGATTATCATCTTCCTACAGATACCGTGGAAAAAATCAATTACCCATTGTTAACCAAAAGGGCTCGTTTTATCTTTTACACTTTATGGGAACTAGCCAATCGAGAGGATCGTATTCGGCTCAACTCAAAAAAGAAGTATTTAAATATCGACAAAAACGGTCGTTAAGTTGACGAACGTTCGTCATTGTATTATTCTCGTATAATGTTTTAAACATTATTTCCAAGAAAACAAGTGACAATTTTAAAATAATTTTACCACAAACAAAATCTTAATCATGAAATTAAAAAAATTCTTATTATTCGCATTTTTTGGGATCTTGAGCCTATCTCAAGCGCAAGAAGCTCAAGACAACACTTCAACAGAAAACAGCAAGTCTGAAGAGGTATATATACAGGATTCAACCCCTGATGCATATGAAATTAAAAGATTTTCTATTGGCGTAAAGCTTGGTGTACCAAACATTGCATCACTAAGTGTCCAATACACACTTCCACTTCTCAACAATCACATAGCTCCTTATTTAGATTTTTCAACCTATCCTTACAAGGACAATGATATAGATGGAGATTTAATTTTTTATGAATTTGGCGTTACTTATTTTTTCAACCAAAAGGGAAAAGGTTTCTACATGGGAGTAGGTGCCTCCAGCTTGAAAGTCAAAACCACTTATAATAAAGTATCTTTAAGTGAAGGCAGAACTGGAACTGGAAAGGCAAATATATCTCTAAACACCACCAATTTTAAATTGGGACTAAAAACAGGAGGGCGAGTTTATTTTAGATTTGAATTGGGCTATGGAATGGGAGATTTACCCAAAATAGTGACCTTTACGGCCACCGACAATAGCAATCCTTTATTTACCGAGAGTAGAACCAGGGATATTCCGACTATCCCTGGAGTATTTGAAAATGGATTACTCATTGGAAATATCGGTTTTGGGCTGTCTTTTTAAAAGTCTAAAATATAACCAACAAAAAAAGGGTTGCCATAGGCAACCCTTTTTTTAGTGGGTGGAAGACCGGTTTCGAACCGGCGACCTCTAGAACCACAATCTAGCGCTCTAACCAGCTGAGCTACAACCACCATATGCGGACGCAAATTTATGATTTTATTGATATAATTTAAAGCAAGCTGTCAAAATTTTCAACCGCCAGCAACCGCTCTGTCGTAAAGCCCTCTCCAGCCGCTCTAAAGATCAATCTCCCCATATTTTTAGCACGCGAAGCGACACTTTCTAAAAAATTCAGCGAACTGATGGGCGTATCTGGTGCATGGGAGTTTTCATCATAGAACTGACTTTTAAAAGCTTTGATAGCATCCATCTTCTGGTCTAAAAAACCAGAAATATCCAATACAAAATCGGGTGTAAGCTCGTCCCACTGAATGTAATGAAAAACATGACGGGGGCGGAAAACCTCTTGTTTCTCTCCATCATAACCGACGGTTTCAATGCGCTCTAACCCACTCAAAAAACAGGCATGACTGACCAACTCAGCAGCCTTGGCATGATCTATATGTCGATCCTTAACTGCATTACATAAAACAATCTCAGGGGTATATTTTCGCAACACACGAATGACCTCCATCTGATGGTTTTCGTCGTTGAAGATAAAGGCGTCTCTAAACTTTAAGTTTTCCCTCAAGTCCACCCCTAGGCGGGCGGCTGCCGCTTTAGATTCTTGAGCACGCATGGCTATATTACCACGGGTACCCTTTTCTCCCTGTGTAAGGTCCACAATGCCGACCTTTTTTCCTTGGGCCACGGCTTTGGCAATGGTGCCTCCGCAACCCAGCTCTACATCATCGGGATGTGCACCGAAAGCCAAAAGGTCTAATTTCATAGTATCAATTGATGGCAGTAACTGTTTCCTCGACCCATTCAATAACTTCTTCCGACATGGGTGCTGTTCTTGGTGTAATGATTTTTTCTAGTTTACCATTTCTTCCAATC
>Ga0181553_10001514_pt1 | contig 20554 bp, 9 predicted proteins | sample 011ome_17_FD_133753 | JGI IMG/M metagenome (GOLD analysis project Ga0181553, IMG submission 133753) | Coastal salt marsh microbial communities from the Groves Creek Marsh, Skidaway Island, Georgia - 011502XT metaG (megahit assembly) | ecosystem: Environmental > Aquatic > Marine > Intertidal zone...
GTTCCGTTTCTCCCAGCAGCTTTCGACGAAACATCTTTTGTAAACCCCCCACAAACGAGTAACTCGGTATGATTCTCTCCGCGTTCATCAGTAACGCACACGGCGTGACCGTGCCGAGGCGTAAAATTCGCGCCCGGCTGCACGCAAATACACTCCACCTGTTCCCATTGCAAGGTTTTGCAGTCTAAAGCTATGACGTCTGAACGCACCGTACCTGCGGTATTACCACCGATAACAATCATCTTATTCCCAATCGCATAGGCCGCGTGGCCGTGTCTCGCATGAGATCTCGATGAACGTGGCGTTAGCGCCGAGCCTAAAGTCGAAGTTCCTAAAGATGTCCAATTCCCATCCTCTCGAGCGGTTGCTATGCTCTCATGCGCCTCTTTCGTTTGCAAATACCACGGGCAAGTATCCCCATTGCCTCCTGCTACTACTAAACCTCCTCCTCCTCCTCCGTAAATTTGCAGCTGTTGCTTATTCTCTTGCATGTTGTTCAAACCGCTACTCCCTCCGTTACTGCTTCTTCCACCGTCGCGCTGCTGCTGTTGATGGTGGAACACCTGGGAAGTCGACGCGGAAAGCATCGCGTTTTCGTTATTGTTGTGCATATCTCTATTATCGTTCGTGTTCATATTGTTCATGTTGTTATTCGTTGCGATGTATCCGTTTCTACCACCCATAACGCGTCCTGGCATCGGTGGAGATAAGGGCGGCGTGATATCCGCGCCGTTTCCTCCCACTCCTCCTCCTCCTCCTCCTTCTCCTCCTCGTTGGCTAGACATCGACGCTGGACTCAACAAACTCCGATCGGCACCCCAACCCATTTCCATCGTCCATCTTCTCGCGTTTTCTATCGCAACTTGCGTGTCTTCCGGATCTCCGTCGTTCGTGGAAAGCTGCCACCAGTTTTCATTCTCTTCCTCCATCGTGTGCACGTAAAGCGTCATCGCCTCCTTCGCATCCATCTCTCCTAAACTGGACCAGGCGTTCCATTTCGCTAGCTCTAGACTCGACCACCCCCACGGTTTCGGTTCGTAATTCGGTCCAACCATCACTTGTTGATACAAAGCGTACAACAATAATCTTGTTTCATCGGAGACTTGACGCGAGGATGGTGGCGGATCGGTCGCGAAAGCGATAGCCGCATAGAAGCGCTCTGGGAACGGCAAAGGACACTGTAAGTCCGCACCATTATCCTGATTGAGCTGAGAGGAAGACATTATACTTATTCTCGTTTACCCTTCCTCTTCTTCTTCCCTCCTCCTTCTTCTTCTTCTTCTTCTTCTTCTCTCTCTTTCTTTGATCGAAGAAACCTGAAACCACACCCACACACAAGAGCAGGAGAATAAATCTCTCTCTCTCTTTCACTCTCTCGTCTCTCTCTCTCGCTCTTTCTCCTCCTCCTTTCTCTCTCTCTCCCTCTCTCTCTCTCTCTCTTCCCTCGCAAATATGCGCGTGTTTGCGCGAAGAAGAGGACAGAGTGAGCCTTGAGAGAGCGCGCTCAAGCACACACTATTTCCCTCTTCTATGAAGAGCGAGAGAGAGAGAGCAATCTTTTTTGTTTTCTTTCTTCTCCATTCGAACTCCAACTCCATTCGAATTTTAATCCACAAACAGCGAGTGAAAAATTTTTCCTTCTGCAAAACAACATCGCCCCCGACGAGAAAACACGATGCGCTCTTTCTCTTCTCACAAAAAGAAAAGAATAATGTTCGTGGCATCGAGAACGACGACGATGAGACATTTGATGGCATCATATACGCGCGTGGTTTCTTCTGTTGCCAACGCTGAACGCACCGCTTTCGCCTCGTCCTCGTCGCCTTCAACTTTGGCGCCACGACAACAAGAGGAGATGTTGCGCAGTAAAACGAATAGTTTTAGAAGAAGTTTTTTAATGACGAGCAGTAGTTGCAACAACAAGGAGGATAAAGAGGTGAAGTGCGACGCGATCAGAGTGAGAAGAAGACGAAGAAAGACGACGACGATTCCAACGCGCGGGTTCGCGGCGAAATCTTCCGGTGAAGACCAAGAAGAACAAGAACAAGAACAAGAACAAGAAACGACGACAGATTTTGCAAAACTAGATGGCGATTCTGTCGGGAAATACGTGCTGGTGAGCAAATCGCAACTTCCTCTAGATCAGTGTAAAGCAATCGAGAGAGAGTTTGCGTTTACTGGTGCGAATGGTTTGCTGTATAGAAAGTGCGACGACGCGCTCAGAGAGGTCGTAGCTCGTCACGAGCAAGTGCACTTGAGAGGATACCGAGGAAGTGGTAAATCTGTCTCTCTCGCGATGCTCGTATTACGCGAACGCGCTTTAGGATCTTTAGTCGTTTATTTGCCTCGTGCATCACACTTGGTGACGAGAAGTTCGTACCAGAAACACGGAGAAGGGGAGCAAGAGGATCTTTGGGATACGCCAGACGCCGCTCGAGTGTTTCTCCACGCCGTCGCGGCTGAGCCAAACGAAACGCTCTTGGGGAAGATAAAAACGAGCGATGGTAAACAAACCTTACTCGAAATAGTTAAGTCTGGGTTAGAGAAAGGCGATCAGCACGTCACGCAGAATGCAATTGACGTCGTAGATGAGTTAGTGAAGCAAAAGGACGTTCGAGTCGTTTTCGCTTTTGACGAACACAATGCGTTATACGGGCATTCGGATATGCACGAGGTGAAAGGCCCACGATCGAGGAAAAATATACACACCGACAGATTGCGGTTAGCGTTGAAGTTGCGCTCGTGCTTTCCAACGGCGAATGGTGGCAGATATATTGCGTGTGATAGCACCACAGATGTTGGGAGTTCGAATCCAGTCTTCAAGAGTGAGGATGAAAACGTTTTCGATTTTGAGATTCCAAAGTTCAACGTAGCCGAAACGTATGCTTTATTGAAACACTACGAGGAAGTTGGCAAATGCTCGCGAGGGATAAACAAGCAAATTGCACTCGAGTTTAAAGCACTCACGAATGGTAAGGTGAAGGAAATACAAGAGTATCTCATGTTTCAAAACGCTTGAATTAATTTTTAAAGAATAAGGTTGTAATTTTGACAAAGTAGTACAGGAATATATAAAAAAGAGGGGGGGCTTTTTACCATTGCTCGCCTACCGAGAGTATTCCTTTCTTTCGCCCGCGTCCATTTGTGGCAGGTCTCGCGAACCTCCCTGGGCTAAAGTGTTCGAGATTACAACTCGATTTACCATCCATGATCAATTCGGAAACGATTTGACCGGTAATAGGGGCCCATAGAATCCCCCAACAGTTGTGCGCGCTCGCCACGATTGCGTTCTCGACGTTCGGCAACTTACCGAGAAAAGGTAACGCGTCTGGAGCGCAAGGGCGCATACACGCTTGCGTTAAAATTGGAGGCGAGGAACCAACGGACGGGGACATGGACTTGAAAGAATCCCATGCCGCTTGCACTCGGCTGGGATCTGCCTTGATGAGATCAGCAGATTCACAATCGCCCCCCGGCGCTAATCTATCCTCGTCCACATAATCGCTCCCGCCAATCCCGCATAAATACACCGATCCGTCGACTCTGGGGTACACTTCCAAGTGTGTTTGGAATCGAGGGTCTTCGGCACAAAATAACGCCGCTGGATTGCTTTTCACCGCGTCTGAAGCTTCAAAAACTATCGAAGTTGATTTAATGCCAGTCATAGGAAAGTCGGCATCGGGAAACCAACTCGCCGCTCTCGTCGTCCACGGACCCATCGCAACGACGACGACGTCGCATTCGAGAGTGATCGATTGCGAGTCATCGCTTTTATTCTTCACGTGTACACCGTTCACAACGCTCCGCGCTTCGTCTTTAAAACTAATCCCCGTGCACTCCGTACTATATAAAGTCTTCAATCCATTTTTCGTCGCGGATTCGTGCAACTTACTCGAAAGCTCCGACGGAGTTACTTGCGCAGTATTCTCGTCCAAAACCGAGTTCTGCTGAATATCGCCGTCTAACCATTCTACCAACGGATCCGCTAATCCGCTCTCACCGGCTTGCACCGATAACGTTCGAATTTTACGAAACGACGTCACGTCCAAGTCTTTCGCCAACTTTTCGTGGAGTTCAAAACTCTTCGTGTGCAACTCTCGCGTTTGCTTATTACCCCAACCGCCCGGGGATAGAAATCCTCCCGCTTTCCCGGAAGCTGCTGGTGCCACCTTGTCGCACCGTTCCACCAACGTCACGTTCGTGCACCCTCTCTCGCTGCACAAGAAATACGCCGAAGCTAAGCCTTGCAAGCCGCCTCCAAGAATCACTATCTTTTTATCTTTTGTTTGGTCGTCTGATGATGATGAAGATGATTTCGTCGCTCCGCAGCGGACTCCTGCGTTGGCACGCATCTTCTTCTGTTGCTTTTTTAGGGCAAGGGTATCGGTTATTGAGCTGGCTGATGTTGTCGCAAAACTACTCGTTGTCGCTCTCATCGTGTCGTGCGCATATGTCGTGGATGTGCGCTTTTATTTTTCTTTCTTGTCTTTTTGGTGTGAAACCGAGTCAAACCGATCTCGCCCTCGTCTCGCGCGTCAAAAACAAAGGAGATACGAACGAAGGAAATGACTGCCGGCATGGGAAGAGGCCGTCCTTTTTTAAACGAAGAGGAAGAAGAGGCGACGAACACCACCACCACTACCGCTGCTCTTCCGCGCGATGTTCTTGTGGTGCGTGTCTTCGCTCGAAAGTGAATCCTATTTGTTCTCTTTTTTTACACGCTTAAACTCGCATCTCTCGCATGTGAATCTCTAAGCCCCTGAGCAAAAAAGTTTGACTCGTGTGCGCGTGTGTTCATCGACCAAACCTCTCACTCTTGCGCGCGCTTCCTTTGATATAAGTCGCGACCAATTAAACATATCTTTCTCTTTCCCTCTCTCTCTCCCTCTCTTTCGCGGGTGGAATATCAAAAACAGAAACGAATGTGCGAGAAGATTGCTCAGCTGACGAAAGTAGTCTCCAATTTGCACTCTGAAACCGAAGACGCTCGAGAGCGAGAAAAAGAAATGGAAGAAGAACACTCGAACACTATCGAACTGTGTCGAGCGGATGCGGCGAGGAAAGTTTTAGAGACGCACTCGAAATGGCGCGAAGAGGCTAATGAAAAAGAACGGTTCGAACGAATTGCAAACGAGTTGGAAGCGAAGACGCGTATAATGCAAAGCGGCGTGGATGAAGCGTTGCGCGAGATCATACGAGAAGCGGAATCGAAATCAGATGCTTTGAACGAAAAAATGGAAGAGCTCGAAATTTTGTTTAAACTGAGCGAACAGAAAGAACGAGAGCAGAAACAAACGATAGAACACACCGTGAGTGAGACGAACAAAAAGTTATTAAAAGAGATGGAACTTCGTCAATCATTGGAGGAAGAGAAGAGTAGAATTGAAAGAGAACGGCGGGCGTGGGAGACGAAGGCTGAACATCTAGAAGAGGTCGTGGAGGCGCGGCGAATAGAAGTTGAAAGCAAAGATGAAAGATTGAAATCGATGGAAATAAAATACGAAGAAATGTTGAATGAGTACAAAACTCTCGAGACGAAAGGAAAAGAAAGCGTACGAGCGCTCATGGAGGAGCACGAAAGTCAAACCGCTTTAAATGCCGAAAAGTTTAAGCGTGGATGTGAAAGCTTAGAGAGAAATTTCCAAAAGGAAAGCTTGTTTTACCGTGAAGAATGCAATAAAGAAGTCAATTCGGTTCGTGAAGCCTTGGAATCGCGTCTCCTTCGCCAAGTAGACGCGTGCGACGTTTTATCTCGAGAGGTTGAGGCTCTCAAGGAAAACGTAAAGAAGGAACAGTCTCTGAGTATAGACCTTCAGAAGAAACTTCAAAACGAAATAAGTTCGAGCGTGAAACTACGCAATATGAATGAAGAGCTTAATAAACAACTCGATATTGTTCATGCCTCCCGCGAAGATGGTATCAAAGTGAATACAGAACAGTCAAGTGTTATTGAAACGCTCGAACGACGCCTCGAAACAGCTTTGAGCGATAAAAGAGGAATTGCCGAGAATCTGCGTAAACTTGAAGATGCGAGACATGCGACACACCTCGCGCTAGAAAAAGAGAAGAAGGTGGCGCGCGACTTAGAGATTGCGAACGCGGACTTTGAGCAAAGACACGTTCAGACGCTCGAAAATTCTATGGCTATTTCGAAACAACACAAAGAGGAGCTTTTTGAACTCGACTCGAAACTTCGCAGGGAACATGAATCAGAAATTGAGATTTTACAAGAACAGCACAAGTGTGCGCTCGAGGATGCGTTGGCATCTCGACATGAGCACTTACAAACACAAAAAAGAGATTTTGAGAGAAAGGCTGTACTCGTAAACGAAGAAATGAAAGAGAAACTGCGTCAAGCAAAAGAAGAAAACAAAACGCTCGCGCAAGCGCTCCGAGAGCACGAGTCTCAAGCTTCAGATTTTGAATACACGATCCAAGAACTTCAGAATTCTCACGACGCTGAAACTACAAGGCGAGATGCCGAACGAAGAGCAATGTCTCTCGAGGCTGAAGCCTCCCGGGCGCGAGAAACACGTTTGAGGGAGGAAATTCTCGGTTTACGTAAAGAAAATATGCGAGCAAACGAAGCAGCACGGGATGTGAAGGAAGAAATGAATACTCGACTTCGCGAAGTCCGCGAAATATTCAACGAAGAAAAAAGAGCTTTGTGTGTATCTTTCGAGCGATCTCACAAAAGTGCTCTCATGGATGCAGAAAAAGTGCTCGACTCGGAAAAGAGGAAAGCGGATCTCGCGTTTGAAAACAAGGCGCGTGCGATGAATGAAGATTTCGCGAGAAGACTATCGCGAGAAATAGATGAAGCCGTCGAAGCGACGAAAAACATTGACGACGCAGAGATGCAAGATATGATCAATGTATACGAGAAAAAGATGTTGGACATGGACGCGGAGAAGGAGAGAAGCATTCGTAAAATTGAATTAGAGAAAGAGGAAACTATCGCGCATCTGAACCGCTGCCATGAAGGAACAGTTTCCACCTTACGGAAAGAGATTGAAGAAAGGGCGAGAGCCAGCGAAACGAAAATTTCTGGCATGGAAGCCTATTTTCAAAGTCAAACGAAACAAATCACGACGAGCCATCAGAATAATCTGGAGAAATCGTTGCGTGCACTCGAGAACCGACTCGAAAACGTTCGCAAATCTGAGAACGAAGCGTGGGCGAAATCATTGGAAGAGGTAAAATTGGCACATCAATCGGACATCGACGAAAGTAATACTCGCGAAGCAACGCTTTTAAGCAAAATCCAAGCCTTTAACGACCAAATCAGCGCCGAGCGATCGGCGAATGCACTCGAGAAGGAAAAATTGAGCGCAAGTCACCGAGACTTTATTTCAAATCTACGAAAAGACCACAGAAATTACGTGGAGAACATGAAAGCTATTCACCGCGATACCATCGAAGAGGAGCGCTTAAACACGACGTCCGCGAATGCGAACTCCGAAAAATGGAAACGTAAATACAATGCGCGAGAATCTAGAGAGTGCGACGTGCTCAAGATTCGGGCGCTCGAGACGCAGCTTTCCAAAGCGACGGCAGAATACCTCGAATCCGAGAAAAAGCGGAAAGCCATGCAGGAAGAAGTGCTCAAGCGCGAGATTAGTTGCGCAAAAGGTATAAGTTTTGACATCCCGACGCTTCGTACGAAGGAAGGTATCGTCACGATTGACAGATCGAAGATGAAAGTAAAATTTTAATCATACGCTGACACGCAAATTCACACCTGTCCCTTTCTCTTCCTCTTTATTAGTGACTCAGTCAGTGAGAGAGTAATGTTTTTACATATTGACAATTCGCCATATATATAGCCTATTTCCATCTTTTCGGAGCGCAAATTGCGCTCTGTCCAACCCAATATTCGTGTTGATGTTTGGGTCTTTCCAAGACAAATCTGATAGTCGCTCGCTAATATAACAATGGACCTGAACAAGTGATAAAAGAGAGCGCGCGATGAAAACTGCAAAATTGAAAAAAGCGAACAAAACGAAAATTGAACGCACACAACGCACAGAATGAATTACATAGTGGCACCGATATTGGAACGGGTGCTCCGTAACTATATCGTTGGTTTGGACAGAACGTCTGTCTCGACTTCAGTGTGGTCTGGGAACGTAAACTTGGAAAATATCTGCTTAAATGCTTCAAATTTGAACAACGACTCTTCGTTGCAACTACCATTTTCCATCACGAAGGGAACGATTGGAAACTTATCGCTATCTATGGATTGGAAAACGTGGTATGCACGTAGGCATCCGATAAATATTCGAGTGAGTGATGTTGTGATACAGTGTTCTCCGCGGGAAGAGGATGATTGGTTCCGAGCGTTTGGCGCGGCGGCGTCTTCTACGGAAGCAGAAGATATCGCGAGAGAAAAGCTTCAGAAGAGTATAGACGACATCGCATCAATGCAGGAAGATCCCGCATTGATGGCTATTTGGGCACCTCTGTTTGCAAGTATGCACGTAGAGTTAGAGAACGTAACTATCATTTTCAAAGACATATCACCAAAACGAGAAAAAGAACAGACAGAAGACAGTGACGACGACGAAACGAAACATCTTTCAGAATTTTCCATACGCCTGGACTGCTTACGAATCGCGAATCCGAACGATGACGATGCAGATAGTAAATCTTCGGAAATAGCGAGCGCATTCTACAGCCAAGCGTCATCTGTTGATTTTATGGAAACGCGAGTTAAATCCATAGACGTTACCGGATTCCGCGTTGCGTTAGAGTGCGATTGTCGTACGCCGAGAGGCTGGTTTCCGGAACACCCTTTCCTTACGATTTCATCACCTGCTAAAGAGCATTCGCATGAAGGATCACCATCACCGACCTTGATACGTATTGATAATACCACTTTGCTTCTCAGAGTTTCTCGGCGTAAGAAGAATCGTGGTTTTGCCGCTGCGATTGTCGCTGTGAACGATGACGCGATTCACCTAGCCTTAACGCCCGCTCAGCTCATCTCAATTGCCCATCTAGAATCCGCACTGAAGGTTTGGAAAAAGAGAATAGAATATGCATTTGCGAAAAGACCATTAAATAAGGATGGAAAAAATTGGAAAGAGTGGTGGCAGTATGCAAAACGTGCAGTCCTGAGAGGAAGAAGAGAGTCCAAGAAGTCAACGCCTAATCAACGCGGCCCGTCAAGAAAGAGGACAGAGGCGAAATCCAAGGACACTTCTCAGCGATTATCAGAAATAGTTAAAGACGCCATCATTGCTTCTTCGTCATCCAATACGACTGGTAGTGATGATTATGATGACGATGGTTGTAGTAACGATACATATGATGATATGGACCAAGATGATGACGCAGAATACGCCGAGGAAGAAGAAATCTTCGCTAGTCTTGGCTTCAAGTCATCTAGTACACTGACGGGCCTTCATTTGCGGCGTAGACTAAAGCGAGGTTTGGAAGCTACCGCGTCTGTAGCGACAAAACTGTCATTCACAACTATCGAACACATGCATCAACGTGGACAACGACGGCAACGGTATAAACGATCGAAGTTAAATAAACCTAGGCAAGCTGCGCGCATCAAACTGCACCAACAAATTATGGAGCACACAGATTGTGTTTTCCAAGTAGCGATACCAAAACTTTCTGTTCGACTGCACGATAATTTTGGAGCCGATAAGTGCATAGAGTTAGTATACGACAAAGTCTATGTTCGAGTCAATGAAGAGGAGACCCTTGATCCCATGGAAAGCAATAGTTCTGATCTCAAAGTTGTTTTGCAAAGTTTTTCTGCTTACGTAGTATCGGGTGATAAGATGACGGAAATTCTCCGAGGGAAGGACAACCATAAACATGCGTCAATCACTCTTGAAACGAGTGAAGGTCAAAACATAACATCTCTCGTAGTCGCTCCGTTAAATGTTGTGATTGATTCGGTATCTTTGGAGCTGATTCTACAGTTTGCGGTAAATAAAGTTCCAAAGAGCTCGCTTTTTGCAAATAGATTGAGTGCTACTCTGTTCCCGCTTTGTGAAGCCTTGAAATTGAATACGAGTTCTCGTTTGCAGACGGTTGAAGCGTTGTTGGAGGCTAAAGAATACGCTAAGCAAATGGATATTACTCTAGAAGGTTTATCGGTGTGTTTGGTGCACAATGAAACGAGAGAACCTTTACTTTGTGCTGGATTTGATAGATTAACTTCGACTTCTGGTGGTGTCGTAAGAGACGAGAATGATGAAATCAATGTCTTCGTAGGAAGAGACACGTATATGAACGACTTACTGGAATCTGCGAAAGATATTGGTGATATTGCATCGTTAAACGAATTAGAAAATTTAGTAGGAACGATGAAAAGCTCGTTTTCGGTTGACAACATGTGCATCGGGACAAACATATCCGGTGACAAGACCTTCATCTTGAATGGTTGGAGCGCAGCAATTATTTCCGAGAAAAATACGGTAAATCGTACCCAGCGACTTGCAGTTCAGCGCTTTGACCCCATCTCTTTATCTATTTTACCTTCAGATGTTAAGAGTCTCGCCATGCTATTTGATATTTTTTCACGCATGCAGGTGAACAAAATGGATGTATCCAACTGGCGTTCGGACAAACTGTTCAAAGTTTCTGCGATGATTGCGCCTCCGATTACACTGGACGCCAGGGTATCTTTGCCTGATATTGACTTAGAAATTCTCGATGTGAACGGTAATGGTAAATATATTGACGAGGAGCCCGACTTTTGGTTACGGGTCAAAGTGAAGGGTCTCGCTTTTGATGCAGCTTCTACGACCATAAAGGAAGAGCCGATAGCTTGGTCCACAGTGAAAATCGATTCATTTTCGGTACTTTGTGAAAGTAACACTATAGCAGCAACTGTTTCAAATATTTCAATATCGAGAGCAGAACGCAGAGATGAAAATGTATACGTCCATGCAGATATCGGTGGTATTGAGGTTGATGCATCTCTTTATGACTGCGTTGCTATGATTCGAAAATTCAGTTCAGCAACGACAGAAACTCAAAGTGATTCGAATCGGGAAAGTTTTTCTTTGCAATCACAGCACGCTCCGTCATCACATGCGCTGGAGGCACCCAACATGCGATGGAGCGATTTGCCAACGCGACGTGTATTGCTTATTGACGATGTTCCTCCATGCGTGGATTATGTTGCAAGAGCAGTTTTGGAGGTTACTGATTCGAAGTCAATCGTCACAGGCAAACTCGAACGAATCTCGGTGGTGAGTTCGCTTTTTGAGCACAAAAATGCTGGATCCATCTCTATGAATATCCCAGGCGGTGTTGAACTAAGAACTGTTCCCGTTTCGATTACGAGTGAAGCATATGTGAAGATGAACGAAATCAATTTGGCTTTCACGACAGAGGATGGATACCATCAGTCGGCTTCTATTTCCAGAGTGAATGTAATGGCCTCCACTGACTTTAGAACATTTTCAGGACAATGGTCTGTAACCGTACCTTGGCAATTTGAAGCAATGAGTAATGTGATAAATGCCGACTTTGATGCGTCGGTGGATCTTTCGACCGGAGTAGATGTTGTCATCGATGAATTTTACGTATGCGCCGGTAAAAGTAAATACGGCGCGCAAGAAGCTATTCGAATGTTGAGAACATCGAGTCGATTACTGGAGGTAAAATCGATCCATATCGAAAGACGACAGGATCCCGATGATTTAGAAGTCAACGTCGCGCATATTGACGCTCGCTTGACATCGACCCATATCAGTATCGTAGATTCGTTCATCAAGAACGTCATCTCAGAGCTTGATAGGGTTTGTAGACGAACAGTGGTGCTTCCCTCCGCCGACAAAGATCGTCCACTCTCATCTCTATCATCGGCATCTTCTTCATCTTTGATATCAGAGCGCAGTATGGAAACGAACCCGAGCAGAACCGAAAATAGCGAAGGAGACAATACGAACTTTGTCAAAAATCTGCCCGATTCTACTAAACTTGGTATCCGTCGCATTAGCGTGCGTATCGATGATGATCGATACAGTATGGAGCACCCGGTTCCGGTCTCTTTCGCTTCTTTAACGAACACGTACGTGAATTGCACAAAGAGAAGCAAAGATTCCCTAGAAGCAAATCATATCAACCATACAATGAAAGAAAATAAAGTCATTCCACTTTCTTTATCAGTATCTTTCCAGGTCTGCGGGGGCACATATGACACGTTGAAACGCAACTGGGAATTTGCCTTGGAGCCAGTTGCATTGAAAAGTTCTGTGGAAACTGGAAACAAATCGTTCATCCTAACAACTTCTTCCATTGATTTCGTAGTTCGAAAAACGATACTTGAGTCATTAGCAGTTTCCAATGCCATAGTAAATTGTGACAGTTTGAGATCTGCTTCCCGAGCGCGAGATACCCGCGCGGTTGAGCCCTTTCAGTGCTTCTGGCTGAACAATTCTTCCGGAGTAGATCTTAGCTACGAATTTTTGACAAACATGGACACTTCATTGGGCGGAACATGCATCTCAAACGGAGAGGTTGCGGTTCGTTACGGAGATTCGTGGAAAGATGATGCATCTGAATACCTAGAGAGACTGGGAGATGGCGACTTATCTTCGCTTGCGTCGCCGTTGGGAATGAGCAACGAATACGGATATGAGCGTTCTGGATTGTCATTATTTCGCTTACCGACTGTTATTGGCTTGAAGATTCGTCTGACCAATGCCCCAGAATCGCGACATTATCTATCATTGGCTGATTTGGAATCTAAAGCCCGGAAATGCGAAGCGTTGCCAAAATCGGTCTGGGGTGGCACAGAGGGAGACTCGTGTTCGTTAGTAGCGGAGATTCGATGTCGCGAAAACGCAGTTGAGCAAAGAGAGGTGGTATTGCGTTCGAATGTTGTTGTTCAGAATTCAACGTTAAAGCCAGTGGTGTTATCTTTCGCCGGAAAATCGACGTTTGGCCCAATTGAGGCTGGAGAGTATAAATACCTTCCATTATCGCTTGCCAGCTTAGATTCGTTCGTTTGGAAATTTGAGGGCGAAGGGGCATTCTCCTTACTGCCAAGTGATGAAATCTCACTTCATTCCGTCGATTCATTCATACCAGTAAATGCGAGGCGATGTGCGATTGTGATATCTTCCGACGAAGAATCTGTCACGCGGACAATTGCTTTTGTTGCGCCCTTAGAGCTGAGAAATCATCTACCGGTCCCAATAAAGGCAAGTTTCTTATCTGGAAATCGGAAGTTTTCTTCTTTTGTTGTTGCTCCTCGATCGACAGCGATTATAGAAGAGTCTGAAGATGTCTTGGACGCAGCTACTTTATCGTTTGTTCCCTTGGGATACGTCTGTGCGAGAAGTTCTATATACATCCCCACATTTTCAAACTTGTCACGACGACAAAATCCTCTCAAAGTATTCAGACATATGTCTCCGTCTATTCGTAGAAATACTAACGATAGGAGCGACGAGGATGTGACGACTTTGGAATGCTCCGTGTACTTGGACAAAAATACGAGCTCGAGAGTAGTATCAATCGCGTGCGCTATGACGTTGACAAATTTGACGACGCAGTCGCTCACGCTTAAATACGCGGACATGAAAAGCATTACGAGCGGCAAGTACAACGATAGATTGGGCTCACTCGATGAATCAAGCGCAAACACTGTAGTTTGTCCTCCAACGCCACCATCTACAAGTGTCAATGAGATGGGAAGAATTGGAACCACGGAAAAGGCATTTGAACACACCGCTGCATCTGATTTATCTTCGAAAGCAGTGCTCTTTAATCGAATGCATTCTACGTCGTTTTCTTCTTCCGATTTAGAAGCATCATTCACATCGACTCCAGTTCGAGCGAACTTGAGCGCTAGGTTCCAAACGCCTTCTCCAAATGCTTTTGGTGTATCTTCCGCAGGAGTTTCCTCACATTTATCTCGATTTTCATCTGATTCTGCACCTTATGCCTTACCTTCGTCATCCTCCGGAGGCAAGATTTTGGCAATGAAGAACAGTACACAATATCCGAGAATACTTGGCGATTCGCGACGGCATCGGAGAGACAGCGGCTTTGGTCTATTCACGCTAGGATGTGAAGAGTATGCGTCAGACCCGTTTGAGCTTGCGCCCGCGTCTGGGAAATTCAAAATAGTACACGTAAAACCTTATTATAGCTACGTCATCACGACAATATACGAGGATTCCGACGGGGGATGTGCTCACATTTTTGTGCGTCCGAAAGGGACGATAACAAATTCCACAGACGAAATTGTAGCATTTAAGGAATCTGATTTTGAAGAGTCAGATGGGATTATCCTTCTGCCGGGACAGACAGCGCACGTGCGAAATAAGAAACCTGCTAACAGCATGACGAAAGACAACGCCCGTGAAGGTGAGAGAAAAGAAGAAAGTGCAGAAGAGAGTGAGGATGCCCCGCGTGTTCGCATACGCCCAGCATCATCTGCTCAGGAGAGATGGAATTGGTCCGATGAAATCACAGCTTCAACGGCGTGGTGCCGATGTACGAGAGCTCTCAGTTTAGACCGGACGAAAGATGACGTACATTTTTCGGTTCAGTTTAACGAGTCTGAGGAAGATGGATGCTATAATATCGATGTCATTGCAGGTAAGCATTTCGTAAATCAAGACGGCGACGATATTGACGACGACGAAGAAGAACTACCAGGTGTTAAGGGATTTTTTCAGACGTCACCTCCGCCCAAGTTCGTCGTTTCTCCTCTGAAGAAGCCTTCGTCTTCATCTAAGATACCAGTCTCTCATTTGCTATCGTCGCCAGTGTCTAAGTCATCAGCGACAGCTTCATCTTCGTTATCTTGGAGAACAAAACCTTTCTTTTTGGAGAGCTTTCAAATCAAAGTTGCATCAATCGGGCTTTCTGCTCAACACGAAAAGACAGAGTTGGTGAATGGTAGAGTGCACGGCATATCAGTGATGCTGTCCGAAAATTGTAAGGATGAAGAAGAGCCCGACCCGCTCGTTCAAGGGCATCTTATTGTCGAAAGAATTGATATCTGTACATCGAGCTCGAGCGAAGAAAATGAATCATCCATTATTCTCTCCGTGCCGAATGCCGAGATGAGGACGGCGAACATCGGAGCCACTTATTTTACCGCTGCAAGAAACGCGATTACGCTTACACTAAGTGGGCGCGTATTTTCACGTCGCGTTACGCGATCGGGCGCTCGCGTAGATGTTGATGTTGCACCCGTGCGCATTGATTTGCAGGAAAGTTTGCTGAAAAAAGTTCCAGGATTTGTCGCGGTATGTGTCCAGTCGCTGGATGTCTTGGAAAAACCAAAACTAGAGACGCGACTCAAGATGGAGAGAAATAGGAAAGTGAAGAGTAAAAGCTTCAAAGCCATAGAAGATGCTGCGCTGTTTCGAATAGACAAGCTTTCTATTTCTGACGTGCCAATTGTGCTTTCCTTTACAGAATTGCCGTTTGTTCCGTTTTTGTTCTCAAAGCTAGCCGCGGTTGAACGGGCTAAAATTACTTTGAGCGGTTTCAAGAATCAGAAAGCGCTCGCCTTTCCGGACGAGGTTTTGAAAGCTTTAGAGAGACACGTAAAAAACCAAGCGGTTGGAAGAATTCGAGATTTGATAAAGCACAATGCTCTGTTAGGTGATCCCGCTCGTTTAGTGGAGTCCACTCGGCACGCTGTACATGAATTAGGCGAAGGGAATGGTTTGAAGGCTTTCGCTCGCGTTACTTCTGCTTTCGGGAGGTCTGGTATGACAACTTTAAATCGCATCAAATCGATCGCTGACGGTTGGGTAGAAGAGTTCGATTCCTTGGAAAATGAACGACGCAGAGGAGTGCGTGACCGTCACATCATGTCATTACCATCATCATCAATCAACGTCGTCGACGGCAACGTTCTACCCACGCGCTATTCCGAGCGCGTTGTTGGCTCTGTTTGTAAAGCAGTCATGGATATCATTCAGAATCCAATCACTGGACTCGAGTGCAGAGGCTTGGTTGGTATGGCAGAAGGAAGCATATTTGGAGCGGTATCTGGCATCTCTCGGATTCTTGCGGCGTTCATCGAAGGTCCTTTGTCTTTGGCGAATACATTTTTGGGTGAATAAGATGCATTAATTAGATAGATGAATTAAGATCATTCCTCCTCTTTCGCTCGCGCGGCGGCTTTCTTCGCGGCTAATTCGATCATCCAAGCCGGCTTGGGTGCCGCCGGCGTTGATTGTTCTCTCGTCGCCTCGTCTCCCCCCTCTTCTTCCTCTCCTTTCGTATTATTCGTATTATTCTTCAACTTTAGATTCTGTAGAAACTCCTTCCCTAACGCCCCCCCGGCTTCCATGCCGGGAATTCTAACAGCACCTTTCGGTGGTTTGAACGTCGACGACGTCGAGTTCTCTTCTTTTCCTTCTCCTTTTTCTCCTTCTTTTTCGAGTTCACGAACCAACTGTTTCAAAGTTGAAAAGGTTGGCCGCAAACTTTGATTTGTCGTCGTTTCTGAAGAAGACTGGACGACAAAGTGCGTCTCTAATTCGTCCAGCTCTGCTCTGCTCTGCGCGATCAGCTTTGACAGAAGGGATATTTTAGCGTCGTCTGCAGTCGTCGTTTCCATTATTACCGTGTTATGTTGTCCGCGTGTTGTGTGTGCGTGCGTGTGTGTGTGTGTGTGTGTGTGTGTGTGTGTGTGTGTGTGTGTGTGCTTATAAACGAATGCCTTATATATATTGGCTTATATATAAAAAAAGTGTGGACTGTAGGTGTTCAGACCTTCTTCACAGACAGAATCTCTCACACCCTTCTCTGTCAGAACTTTGATCGAACCAGTCTCTTTCTCCATGTTTCTCTCTCGATTCTAATTCATCTTCGGGCTCGCTTGGTTTAGCTCGTCATCGTCAAAATAACCCTCTCGACTGCTTTGCGCACTGAATCATTCGCCTTTCGAATTCGCGTCGTCGAACTTCGCGCTCATAATCTCTCTTCCCTCTCTCGTCCACTCCGATTTTTTACGTAATTTTCGGGCGCTTGTGCGTCCGAACGCACTCGTCACAAAACCACTCCGAATCGCTGTTTTTCAAGTTCTTATCCAGATCCTCTCTCGATGTTCCAATGCACTCGGGATGGAACCACTCTTTACATTCGCCGCACTCGACCATGAACAAATCCGGGTTATACGGCATCGAGCACTTACAAAATACTTGCACGTGGTCCGGTTTAAACTCGCTCGTCGCCGCTTTGTAGGCAAACCTGCTGAAGAAAGATTTTTCGTTGACCGATTGCAACTCTTGATAATCCGCTAAAGTGTACACGTGTATTTTACTTTCAATCGTGCTCGCTTTTACCCAATCGGTGTGGTCGCTCGCGAATACCTCGTGTTCGCCGTGGAACGCTTTCCGTCCCGAAGCCGATTCTTCCGGTCGGTAGTACCACGACACGTGCACGTTTATTTTATCCGCTCTGTTCTCTATTTCTTCGTCCGTTTCTTTCTTGTCTTCATTGTTCTTGTCCGCTTTCTTCTTCTCCTTCTCGTCTGCGTGCACGTCGAAGCGTAAAATTTTCGCAATGTACGGCTTTTCTCCTTCCGGTGCTTTCATGGAGACGACGTCGTGGACGTTGTACGTTTCGTCGCCAAGCTCTATGTATTTGATGACGTCTTTACTTGTTTTATTCGTGTTGTTGTTGTTGTTGTTGTTGTTTTCAACACCACCTGTAGTATTCAACAACGTCGATGTTGATGGGGGTGGTGGTAACACATTCTCTCCGGCCATTCTTTTTTTCCTTCGCGTTTCCTCCTTTGTTGTTGCGCTTACGTAGTATTTATTATTATTATTATTATTATCTTCAACGTTCTTCTTCTTCTTCTTTGTCTTCTTCTTTGTCTTCTTCTTTCTCTCCTTCTTCTCTGTTGTGTTTCTTTCCTCTTCGATTTAGAGAGACGAGGAATGAGATGATTTTGATTTGACGACAAAAGAGAGAAAGAGAGGAAAAGTGTGTTGGACGAGAAAACAAAATAAAAATTGAAAAATTGAAAAAATCTCACAAAGTGAAAGAGGCCCCTGTCTTTCTGTAATTCCTCCTAGTTCTGTCTCTCCTCTGACCACACATACAGACTCCTCTCTCTCTCTCTGAACAACTGAAGAAGAGACGATGATGATGAGAACGAACGAACGAACGCACGTCCCACCAGGAGTAGTAGTAAAACCATCATCAAAACAACAACCAAAAACTTTCGCTAAAAACGTAACACTTTTAAGAAGAAGAAGAACAAAAAGAGGAGGAAGACGAAGATTTTGCGTCGTCGTGGTTGGTGAAAACGAAGACGACGACGACGAGGCACAAAACGAGGAGGCGGAAAGTCCGCCGCGATGTCTTCCGGGTTTCGCGGTTGGAGCGATAGCGTCAACGATTCTGTTGTGCGGTGGTGGTGTTGGTAGTATTATCAATCCTGAACCGGCGAACGCGTCTTTTGTGTACTACCCGACGACGAATACTGATACAAATCCGTTCGAGTTGAGGATGGAAAAGAAGACGTACATGAGAGAGGAAACACCAAAGAAACTCTCCGAGATGAATCGAATGGACAGGACGAGAAATACGAAAAATGAAAGGACGCCGTTACCGTTACGACTGAGCGCGAATAAGGAGGAAGATTTTGAATTAGATGAACGATACGATATCGGCGTGCCATCTTCTTCTTTCAACGCAAACACGACGAGCAATCTTCTCCCTTCGCTTCGTAAAGAAGACGTCTTCTCCGCGCGAACGCTCTCGGCTTTGTTGCAATGGTCGTTTATTTTCTACGTCGCGTGCGCGGCCAGAGATGGGAGAACGAAAGGTTTGAAAGTTACGAAAAAGCTCGGATTAGACGGCAAAGCGCAGAAGGAGTTGATTAATAAAACCTTCTTGATAACTTTAGATTTTGGACGAGAGGTGGGAACTTGGATGCCACCGAATTGGGCGGCGAGCGGGAGACGCGTGATTTTACCCATTCGGGTAAAGTTTTTAGAAGACAACACGGTCAACATCGAAAGCGTCGGGGCATTTTGTCCCGTGAAAATCCTTCCTGGGAAAAGAAAATGGAGCGTAGATGGAGATACGCTCAGGTTTTCAATCATTTTAGGCGACGGCCAGAACGAACGGTTGGAGAAAGGCGATGTAGTTTTTGACGCGGAGGAAGAAATCACGTGTAAGTGCATGGCGTGGGGAGGGAAAGTTAGTCGTAGGGGTAAATTATTGATAAAGAAAACAAGATTTGGCATAAGAAAAGAGTGGAGATCAGTAGGGATATTCTCGTGCGAGGAGAATAGTGAAACAACTACGTTAGGAACGCTCAGAGTAAGAGAGAGATTTACGAGCGCGGAGATGATTGATTCTTCTTCTTCTTCTTCTTCTTCTTTTTAAGCGTTGGGCGTGTTTACACGCATAAGCTCTAGTTTAATAGCGATAGTGTGTATCCATAGTGCATAGTATCAGTAGTACCGTAGATGTTCATCTCAATTTAGCGCCCAATAACTCCTCCGCGATAAACTTCACGGTCTCCTCCATCTCCTCCTCCGTCTCGTTCGATCGCACGTGTACGACTCCATCCCCGGTATACGCCTCCTTCGCCTCTTCCACGCACTCCCCGAATATCTCGCACTCCACGTTTTGTCTAATCTTCTCTTTCGTGTACCCGTCTCTCTTCTCCAATCGTTCGTATAAAATTTTCGTATTCTCCCTCCCGCACGTCAAAACAATCACGTGAGAGAAAAATCGTTCCGGGAAAAACTCCGACGAGTGATAGTCTAAAATCATCCCTCCTCGACGAACGAGAGGTTCCAAGTGGTCCAGAATTTTATCCTCGTCTATGACGCACGAGTTCAATCTCTCGTCGAACGAATGGTAGAAATTCTTCGCTTTGCAAACATCGCCGACGTTGACGTATTCGTAACATATTCGTTTGTTGTTGTTGTTGTTGTTGACTTTTTCCAAAACCAATTTCGCGAGCGTGCTTTTCCCAGTGCCTGGCGTCCCGCAAATTAAGATGTTTTTCAGCAGCGCTACCTTCGTTCTCTTTGTCCTTGTCTTCTTTGTCTTCTCATCATCATCATCATCGTCGTCATCTTTTTTTGTTGTTTTCGTCTTCTTCTTTTGTCGTTGATCGTCTGCATCGTCCTCCTCCTCCTCCTCAAAGTCGTTAGTACTCTTCTTCTTTGTCTTCTTCTTTGCAAAAGCCATTAGTAGTATTATTTTTTTTTTCTGAAGCAAACGTTTGAAAGCAGAGAAAAAGTGCATTTGTGCACTTTTTCAGTTTCCGATTTGTTGTTTCCTGTTTGTTGTTGCAGCTGTCAGCTGTGTTGGACACCACACAACAATTCTGAACAACAACAACAACGACAACAACAACAACAACAACAACAACAACAACAATAACAATAACAACAACAACGACGACGACGAGTTGGACGACACAAAATGTCTGTCGTCTGACTACCGCGTGAACCCCTCAAAAAGAGAAGAAGAAGAAGAAGAAGAAGAAGAAGAACGAGACAAAATGACGACGGTGGGAGGAGGACAACAATTCGTTCGAGTGGATTTTACAAACATCCGACCGAAAGAGAAA
>Ga0181553_10001515_pt1 | contig 20552 bp, 19 predicted proteins | sample 011ome_17_FD_133753 | JGI IMG/M metagenome (GOLD analysis project Ga0181553, IMG submission 133753) | Coastal salt marsh microbial communities from the Groves Creek Marsh, Skidaway Island, Georgia - 011502XT metaG (megahit assembly) | ecosystem: Environmental > Aquatic > Marine > Intertidal...
GAAGGTCCAAAAGACTTTTTGATCGATCTGGTTAAAAAGACATTACTATGAATATAGACACCAAAGCTACATGGCAGCGCTTTTTTAGACTGTTTCAACTCGAGCGTAAAGACATATATCAGGTCTTTTATTACGCCATTTTTGCAGGGCTAGTTTCGCTTTCACTCCCTCTTGGAGTACAAGCGATAATCAATCTCATTCAAGGGGCTCAAATATCGAGCTCATGGATCATTTTGGTGATCCTGGTAACCATTGGAGTATCCTTTGCAGGAGCCTTACAAATTATGCAGATGCGGATTATTGAAACCTTACAACAGCGTATTTTCACCCGATCCAGTTTTGAACTGAGCTACCGTTTTCCAAGGATTCGAATGAGTCAACTTCGTAATTTATATCCGCCTGAATTAGCGAATCGATTCTTCGACACCTTAACCCTTCAAAAAGGATTATCTAAGATTCTCATCGATGTACCCACAGCACTGATCCAGATTCTTTTTGCACTCGTCCTATTATCTTTCTATCACCCGTTTTTCATCTTTTTCGGGATTTTCTTGCTGAGCCTCATGTTCTTTGTGTTTCGTTACACTGTTAAACGAGGCCTTGAAACTTCAATTATTGAGTCAAAATACAAGTATCGTGTCGCCCACTGGATTCAAGAAATCGCCCGATCTATTATTAGTTTTAAGCTCGCAGGTAACACCGATCTAGCACTGACAAAAAATGATGAATTAGTCGAGGGTTATCTAGGGGCGCGTGAAGCGCACTTCAAAGTAATCAAGTTTCAATACATCAAAATGATTGCTTTCAAGGTAGCTGTAACGGCAGGCCTTTTAGTCATCGGTGGTCTTCTCGTTCTCAATCAACAAATGAACATTGGACAATTCGTGGCTGCAGAGATTGTTATTCTGCTTGTGATCGCATCCGTTGAAAAACTCATCGTCAGCCTAGAAACGCTTTACGATATGCTGACATCTATTGAAAAATTAGGTGAAGTTCTTGACTTCGACCTTGAATCTCAAGGAGGGAAGCGACCGAACTATCCGGAAGGGTTCAAATTAGAACTCAAAGCAGTCGGTTACCTAGTGAAAGACAGGGAACGCCCAATATTAGATCAGATTGACTTGACCTTCGAGTCAGGAAAAACCTATCTACTTAGGGGAGCCTCAGGGTCTGGCAAATCTAGTTTATTACGGGTAATCGCAGGAGTAAGCACCCCAACCTCAGGGGCTGTTTTTGTAGATGATCAAAATTTAAAATCGATACAACCCAACCACTACCGAACTCAGTTAGGATTGTCTCTTTCTGAGCAAACTCCATTTGAAGGCAGTCTTCGTGAAAACCTGATCTTTGATCGAGCCGAGGTTTCTGAAAAGGAACTTATTGGAGTAGCGAAAACAGTTGGTCTTGATAAGTTTATTAAAGAATTACCTCAAGGACTAGATTCTCAAATTCAAGCAGAGGGAAGACATATTTCTTACACTATATCCAAAAAGATTCTTTTAGCCAGAGCCATCTTAAAGCACCCAAAAGTTCTAGTGCTGGAAGATCCTCTAGATCAATTCACCAAAGATGAGACTACTTCAATTATTAACTATCTCACTAATCCAAATCAACCCTGGACCCTAGTGGTAGTCAGTGCCAATGATTATTGGGCCCACAGATGCCATGAACTCATTGAACTTGAAGAAGGAAAAGTAAAATTCACAAAATCGAATCTATCATGCTAAATATCTCAAATAAGCCGAGTCCAAAATTTGATTTTGATAAGTACCGATCAGGTGAACGAATTTTTAGTATTGATTACTACAAGCAATTCAACCGATTCTTACTAGTATTTTTCGCAATTTTAATTGTCTTCATGTTCCTACCCTGGACACAGAATATTACCGGTCAGGGATATGTAACCACATTAGAGCCAGACAAGCGTCCGCAAACCGTGCAATCACCTATTCCTGGGCGAATTGAAGAGTGGTTTGTGCGTGAAGGAGATTTTGTAACCAAAGGGGACACCATCCTTCGTATTTCAGAAGTAAAGAGTGAGTATTTCGACCCTGAATTACTAATACGTACAAGCGAGCAACTCGAAGCAAAGAAAGGAGCGGTTCTTGCCTATTTAGACAAGGTTGACGCCCTAGAAGCACAATTAGCTGCATTAGAGTCAGAGCGAAAACTCAAATTAAATCAAGCCGAAAATAAACTGTCACAAACCGTATTATATGTACAAAATGACAGCATTAAATTCGAAGCAGCCAAGACCGATCGATCAATCGCTCAAACACGCTTAGATCGTGAATTGAGTCTATATGAAAAAGGACTAAAATCAACTCGTGAGGTTGAGGAAAAACGACTGAAACTCAGGGAAACTGAAGCTAAGTATATCGGTGCAGAGAATAATTTTCAAAACGCCAAAAACGAAGTAGCTATTGCACGCTTAGAAATCGATCGAATTCAAGCGGAGTTTACTGATAAACTTTCAAAGACTCGATCTGATCTAGCCACGGCCAAATCGAATCGTTTTGAAGGTGAAGGTGAAGTAGCAAAACTATCGAATACCCTTGCCAATTATACTTCAAGAGCTAAACTTGAGTATGTAGTCGCTCCGCAATCCGGCTTTATCAATAAAGCGATTAAGGGAGGTATTGGAGAAACATTTAAGGAGGGCAATCGTTTAGTTTCTATCATGCCAGATAATTACCAAATAGCTGTTGAGACCTATGTGAGGCCGATTGACATGCCACTAATCAAAGTCGGAGAGAAAGCGAGAATTGAATTTGACGGATGGCCTGCTATCGTCTTTAGTGGTTGGCCAAACGTATCCTACGGAACCTACGGTGCACGCGTTGTAGCGATTGAAAACTTTATTAGCGAAAACAATCTCTATCGCGTACTATTAGCACCAGATCCTGAAGATCATCCATGGCCCGAAGAAGTTCGAATTGGTTCAGGCGCACGTACAATTGCACTACTTAACAATGTCCCTGTCGGTTACGAAATTTGGCGACAACTCAACGGTTTCCCACCAGAATATTATAAGCCAGAAGCAACTAAAACTCCTAAACTTCCTATCAAGATTAAATAATGAGTAGATTTCTTTTATCATTATTACTGACGGTCTTTCTGTGCACTACTTCAACGGTAAAGGGACAAGAGTCTCTGAGCTTAGAAGAATTCTTGGGTTATGTGAAGGCTTTTCATCCGCTCGTAAAACAAGCAGACATCAAACTGAGTGAAAGCGAAGCCAAACTACTTAAAGCTAGAGGTGCTTTCGATCCCAAGCTAGCAGCAGACTTCAACGATAAAACCTTCAAAGGAAATAATTATTACGAGCGTCTGAGTGCAACCTTTTCAGTACCTACTTATTACGGCCTCACACTCAAAGGACAATTTAGCGAAGCTGAAGGAGCCTTGATTAACCCTGAGAATATCATAAGTGGAGATCAACTTTACGGTGTCGGCGCCTCAATTGATTTGGGAAAAGGATTACTCGCTAACGAGCGTATGACAGCTCTAAAGCAAGCCAAGCGGTTTGTGGACCAAGCAAAAGAGGAGAATGCACTTCGAGTGAACGAAATTCTCCTTGAGGCTACAGATGCCTACCTTGATTGGTATCGGGCTTATAAAGCCTATGAGATTTTTGACGAATTCATCGCAAACGCCAAATTCAGATATGATGGGGTAAGAGATCGTTTTACTTCAGGTGATCTGGCAGCAATCGACACTACAGAAGCTAGAATTGCTTATCAGAATAGACTCCTAAGCCAGGAAAAAGCTAGCCTAAAATTGAGAGAAAAAGCGCTCAAAGCTTCAAATTATCTGTGGATTGAAGACACACCCGTTGAAATTAACCGGACAGTAAGCCCTGCACTGTCTGAAGAGAATTTTAAAACCCTTTTCTCCATCGATCTCATCGATTTAGAGTCACATCCAAAACTTAGAGCCCTTGGATACAAAACAGATATCCAGCGTTTTGAGAGAAGACTTCAACGAAGCAACCTCCTACCCGAAGTTACCCTAGACTATCAGTGGTTATCTGAGACCGATCCGAGTCAAAATTTCAATCTTGCTTTAGATCCCAATAATAGCACTACGAAACTGAAAGTAGCACTTCCACTCTTTTTGCGAAAAGAACGTTCGGCATTGAAGCTTGCCAGTTTAAAACTACAGGATGCAACTATAGAACAGGAACGTGTTTACATCGAACTAAAAAATAAATTAGCCGCGCTAAATACAGCCTCAGAATCCCTTTCTCGCCAACGTACCCTAGCCGACTCCATGGTTATTGACTACACGACTCTTTTTAAAGGAGAACAACAAAAATTCGAGGCCGGAGAAAGCTCGCTTTTCCTTGTAAACTCGAGAGAATCAAAGCTCATCGAAGCCACACTGAAGGCTATTGATACCGAGGTTGAGCAAAAAATGGCTTTAGCTGAATTCTACTTCAATTCAACCTTTCAAAGTCTTAAGGAATAAGATAAGCGGAGGCAACCTCTTCAAAAGCATGAATCTGTTCAGATATCCATTGCTTATCCTTGTTTAGGAATTCTGCCATGAGTTGAGCAACTGCAGGGGCAATTCTTAAGGTTTCCATCGCATTTAAGAACAAACCTCGGTGTCTTCGAGCTAAAACGTCCTCAAGGGTAACGGCCATCTCTTCGGTACACGCCCAATGAATCATGTTCGGGCTGATATAAAATGCTTCAGAAAGCGAATCATTTCCATAAGTTAACTCTCGAATCTTTTCGGCGTCAGTGCCGTAGGCATGCATAGGGTCTGACCAGTCGGTATTATAGTCATAGCCGTGAATCGGTAATAATTCGGTAGAGCATTTTCGTTCAGGTAGCCCCGCAACAGTAATCGCTGTATTAATCGTGTCTTCGGCAATTTTTCTGTAGGTAGTCCATTTACCTCCCAGAATACTGAGCAGCCCACTCGTACTTACAATGACCTTATGATGTCTCGACACCTCCTTAGTAGACTCTGAATCATTGTTTGAAGCAGCCAACGGACGTAATCCCGAAAACACACTAAGAACGTCTTCTCGCTTAGGCATACGACTCATGTAGGCACTTGCATTTTCTAATACAAAATCAATTTCTTCTTCGAGTGGCTTCGGCTCGAAATCAATAGAATCAATCGCCGTATCTGTAGTACCCACAACCACATAATCATTCCAAGGAACCGCAAATAACACTCTACCATCGGTGGTTTGAGGAACCATAATCGCATGTTTGCCATCCAAAAATGAGCCGTCTAAAACCAGATGTATTCCTTGACTTGGTCGGATACGGGCCGGTACCCCTGGCTGATCCATTTGAATGACACTATCAGAAAAAACTCCTGTGGCATTAATTACCACTTTGGCTTCAATAGTGTAGGTATCTCCATTTAATTCATCCTTTGCAGTGACTCCCGTAATCATTTCGCTTTCATCCTTAATCAAACCCTCAACAGAGATATAGTTTAAAAGCGTAGCTCCATGATTTTCAGCTGTTTGCGCCATTGAAACCGCCATTCGGGCGTCATCGAATTGACCGTCGTGATAAATTACTCCCCCACGAAGCCCCTCTTTCTTAACGTTGGGGATAAGAGCTAAGGTTTCTTCTCGGTCAAGCAAAGTGCTAGGCCCAAGACCCAACTTACCTGCCATCATATCATAAACCTTAAGACCTAGCCCGTAAAAAGGACTATTCCACCAATCATAAGAAGGGATTACAAAACTTAAATCTTGTACTAAATGAGGTGCATTTTTACGCATGATTCCACGCTCGCGAAGCGCTTCAATTACTAGGGATATATCTCCGTTCTGTAGATAGCGAACCCCTCCGTGTACGAGCTTAGTACTGCGCGAAGAAGTTCCTTTGGCAAAATCGTATTTCTCTAATAGTAGTGTTTTATAGCCTCTAGAAGCAGCATCTATTGCTGAGCCTATTCCTGAGGCACCTCCTCCAATAATGACAATATCCCAAGGCTTCTTGCGCGATTTAAGACGTTTGAGATTTTGGGTGCGATTCATAATTAAGATTTAAAAGAATGTTTGGGTATAGGTGTACCGTGTGGATCGTGACTAAAATTCGCCATCATCTCTTGCATCCGTTTGAAAAACTCCGGATGCTTCACATGCTCTAACTCCTCTGCGATTTCATGAACTTCATCGGGGTCAAATCCCATATTCTCCACTAAGAAGGTCTCGATGAGTCGATGTTTGGCCACAATCATTTTCGCGTGCTCCTGTCCCTTTTCAGTAAGATGAATCGGTTTGTAAGCTTCAGTCTTAACGAGGCCCAATTGAACTAAATCCTTAAGCATATTAGATACTGTAGACTTACTCACCGCGAAACGCTTACTAAGAGCAGTTACAGTCACCCCCTCTTTCTTCTCATTGAAATGATAGAGGGCCTTTAAATAATTTTCTTTTTCAATGGTGGGCATTGATAGCAGCTTTGAATCTCAAAATTAAGGATTTAAAACCGCCTTTAAAATGAAGTTATAGTTAACTCAGCCTACTATTGATTCCTAAAAGGGTCTTTAAAGCCTTTAACTTTCCTTTATATGGGGCGTATCGAAGCGGCAAGTCGAGCCAAGTTGCTCGATATAGAACGGGCTTTTCTCGACTAAATGTATCGAAACCGTACTTACCGTGGTAACTTCCGTAACCACTATTCCCTACTCCTCCGAAAGGAAGACTGTTTTCAGCAATCATCATGATGGTGTCATTTACAGCAGCCTGACCGAACGAATAGGTAGTTAAAAGTTTCTCGGCAAACGACTTGTTCTTAGAAAAAACATAAAAGGCTAGAGGGTTAGGATGATTTCTCAACCACTGGTCCATTTCTTTAGAATTGTTATAGCTAATTACTGGTAACACAGGACCAAAAATCTCTTCTTGCATCACCGAAGAATCTTTAGTAATATCCACCAAAATGGTTGGTGAAACATAACACCTCTTTTCATCTGTAACTCCACCATAATACACGGTTGCCTCATTGATGAATCGCTGCATTCGAGCGACATGTTTTGGGTGAATAAGTCGTCCGTAATCTTCACTTTCTATTGCCGATTTACCGTATGCCTTTTCAATCTGAGCTACCAAAGCCTGAAGTAGGGGTTCCTTTACAGACTCGTGCACTAGCAGATAATCGGGAGCAATACAAGTTTGACCAACATTGAGTAGTTTTCCCCAAACAATACGACGTGCAGTTAATTCTAAGGGAGCTGTTTCATCAATTACACAAGGTGATTTACCGCCTAACTCAAGGGTACATGGGGTAAGGTGTTCTGCAGCCGCTTTGGCAACAATTTTGCCTACTCCAACACTCCCAGTAAAGAAAATATAATCCCAAGAATGACTCAGTAGTTCGGTACTCGTTTGAGCATCTCCCAATACCACCGTTACATGCGAAGGGTCAAATACTTCTTCTACGATTCTTTTCAGGAGTTGACTCGTCTTTTCAGAATATTCACTAGGCTTTAAAACAACCGTATTACCCGCAGCCACGGCTGAAACCAGAGGAGTTAGACTGAGCTGAAAGGGATAATTCCACGGTGCAATATGTAACGTTATTCCGTAAGGGTCCTTGATCACTTTTGCCTTTGCAGGAAAAGATGCTAAACCTACAGAACGAGATTCAGAAGCACTCCATCGACCCACATGTTTAAGAGTATGGGTGATTTCAGACTGAACATAACTAATTTCTGTAGCCACAGATTCAAAAGCAGACTTTCCTAAATCGTCTGCTAGAGCCTGAAGAATTTCAGATTCATAGCTACTGATCGCAACAGAAAGTTTTTTCAGCGCAGCTTTTCTAAAAGGGATAGAACGCGAAGCGCCGGCTTCAAAGAACCGGCGCTGCTTATCGATTATTTCAGCAATTGAACTCATTGCTCTAAGTTAAGGAAAACTTAGAAAGCAAGGGTTGCCTCAAGCTTGATATCATCTAAGATTAACTTATCTCCAAGATTCTCAAAGAATGTCCCTGATCTAAAGCGAACATCAAATTTGGCGCGGTTAAATGTCATTGTTGCGTTGTAACCATTGTTGCCGTTTGAAGTGAAATGCACCTCAGTTGGCTGAGTAATTCCTTTGATGGTTAAATCACCTTTCGCGTGGAAGGATCCGTCACGAAGTTTAGCTACATCGGTAAGCATAAGAAATGCTTTCTCGAATTTGTCAATTGAAAAGAAATCATCTGAACTAAGGTGACCGGCTAGCTTTTCGGCCCACTCTCCAGTTAAGTCTTCCACTTTTAAGCTAGTCATATCAATTTCAAAGGCTCCTCCAGTGATGTCACCGTTAGACACCTGAAGGTCTGCCTTAGAGAATGAAAGAGATCCGAAATGGGTCTTGCCCGTAACATCCGATCCAGACCACTTTAGATTGCTAGAGGCTAGATTTACACTTTGCGCGGATAAACTAATCGTAAAAACAGCAGTCAGTAATAATAGAATACGTTTCATGGTTTGAATTTTTCTTTTAAAGGTACAAGCAAAATTCAACCAATAAAGTTAAAAGATGGAGAAATCTTAATCTAGGTTAAGAATGGTTAAGCTACCTCACGCTCGAAAGCGATATAATGGGTGAGTTGGTTTGCTTTATTATAAAGCGGCACAATTTTCACCTTACATAAGTATGCCTCGCCGTTTTTACGATAGTTGGTGATTGAGGCAGTGAAAGGTTTATCAGTAGAAAGACCTTTGTGAAACTGTGAGCGTTCTTCATCCTTAGTTCCTGGTCCATGAAGCATCGTTGGTTGCTTACCAATAATTTCGTAAGCATTGTAACCAGTCATGTCAGTAAAGCCACCATCTACCCAAATAACTTTATTGCTACTATCGCTAATAATAATCGCTTGGTAATCGTTGTAATCTTCGGCAGCCATTTCGATAGGAGTAACCCAAGAATAATTGTTTGCTAATCGAGAATACACCTCTTCTAAGTGTTTTCCATTTAGCTCTTGACAAAGCCGATGGAAATGCTCTAAAAAGAAGTCTCCAGCGATAAGAGGAAGTGATCCTGTTGTAGACATAAACAAAAATTAACTACTGTAAAATTACTATATTTTTAGATACGATTGACTAAATCGCTGATTTTAAGCAGGAAAGAACCTCTATTAATCTAGTTCTTAATGAAAAAAAGTTGAATTTCACATCGTATTTGAGATTCAATAGGCTTAAACAAAAACCTCGGTAAACGAACTTTCGTCTGGCTCAGGTCTAGGATGAATTGACCTTTAATTGAATATCCTATATCGCTTTCACTATAATGCAAATCTATCGTTTGAGGGATTTTATAGCCTGAAAGATTGAACTCACCGGTGATACTAATCGTGTCCTTTTTGTTTAAAGTTAGGTCTTCACTATAAAACGAAACTTCTGGAAATTCGATGGCATTAAAAATTCTTAAAGCATTAGCGTCTCTATTGGCGCTTTTGGAGTCAAAATCGACCAAATTAGCTTTAACAGCGATCCGATTTGGTGCATTTTCTTCGAATTCAATAACTCCTTTTGGTGCATTATTCACTCCACTCCACTTATGTGCAGGGTGTTTCGCATAATAAACGATACTTGATTTCTCTGTATCTAACATCAACCGGTCTTGGCTGAAGATAGATCCAGTGAAAAAAAGAAAAGTGAAAATGATTGTTGATCTGAGTAGTATCATTAATCTAATCTTAAAACTAGGGTGGCGGTTGCAAAAGCACCAACGGCTGTATATGCTGCAGCGCGGTGTAAAGATTTGTCTCTCTCTTTGTAATATTGGGTAGCGATCATTGCAGAGAGATGAACGGTGGCTAACCATTTATGTGCTCTAGCCCCGCTGACTCCTTCTTTTCGGGCACTGATAAGTGGCGGAGGCGAGAATAACGACAAAGCCGCTCCTGTGAAGTAAGAAGCGGTGACAAAATTCCCGAGGGCCTTGTGTACATCTTTTAAATCATAATTACCATTGTAGAGTTCTCCACCAATAATTCCTTGAGCGATCATTCCTGCGAGAGTTACGTATCCGATGGCCTGGTGAGCGGTTAGCATGGATTTTCTCCATTGCAGTTCCTTAACTCGTTGTTCTCTCGAAAGTGGAGCGATACCCGTCTTTCGCATCAAACCCTTCTCACCCCAAAGTATTTTCTGCGTAAAGAGCATACCTTCTGGAAGCAGATCATCTGATAAACGGTTTTCTGAAGAATCCGTGGTATCTATTAGCCCAAATAAATCCTCCTGCCCAAAAGATGATTGAGCAGTTATGAGCATTAGAAGAAGTAATAGTCTTTTCACTATTTCTGAATCGTCAATGTTTGATCCGTAATCGATGTGGTATAAGAAACTAATTTGCCTGTGGTATTATTTGATCCGCAAGACACCTCTTCGCCTTGATCTGTATTAAAGATATTTCCGTGAACTCCGCAGGTAAAGGTATTATCGTTGTTGTAGGTCCAGCTGTTTTTAGCCCCATTATGCGGGCAACAATTATCAAAAGCTAAAATCTGTGAATCTGAAACTCTTAATAAAAGCACACCTGCATTAAGAATGTTTATGTTGCCTCCTACCGTTTCTAGATCCTTAAAATTATCATTGCTCAGATCTACCGTTACCATATTTCCGTTTACTGTAAAGCCAGAGGTGTTGGTATTTCCTTCGCCTCCGGTATTCGAATTATTGGAGCCATCACCTCCAACAACATTCACAGAACCTGTACTTTCAGAAGAACAGGCCTCAAGAAAAGACAAACCAAACATTGCAAAAACAACGGTAGGACACGCTTTAGTTAAAAAGTCTCTTCGCTTATTTAAGTGTTTTTCTGTTTTCATCGCTTTTATTTTCTGTTTAAAGATATCAATAAAAGCTTAAACATAAAACTACCAGATACCTTTCAATCGCTCCTTCTCTAACTGTATCGTCTCATTCGTTGGGTTGTCAACAGCTATCTGATTATAAGCATGGTCGGGAAACACTTGCAGCGTCATTAAAGATTTTCCACCGGCGACTAACAGCTCAATAGAAGAAGCATCTACAAAGATTTCAAAGCTTAGAGACTCATCATTAATATAACTTATATCGGCGGTTAATTCTTCGGAGGTGAACGCTTCACTAAATGAAACATTTCCTGATTTAGAGCGATCAGCTACGATTTCTCCATCAGCTCTGTTGATGCTAAACACTACTCGTTCGGTATCGTTCTGCAGAGCAAAACTGAACGCCTCAGCTGCTGTTTCTAAATGAATTCTAGATTGACTAGCACCCTCAAAAGAAATAAGCGATTGGCCTGAATCCAGAGTCTCAACAGATGAATTTTCTGCTTTTAAACTATTAACTGCATCTAAGATTTGACTTTGAAGACGCACGCCGTCGGTTGCCTGAAATAAAGATAGTTTTCGCGGTAAGGTCATCGAGCTTCTCCAAGCTTCTGTCGGGGTTTCTTGTGCGTAGGCCCAGTTGCTCATCCATCCGATAAATAGCCTAGAATCATCCGGCACATCGTTATAGGTGACTCCGGCATAGTTATCAGGTCCATGATCTATCCAGCGGATATCAGCCTGGTCGGTTGAAAAAGTATATCCGTCAAAATCTCCAATAAAATATTGTGTTGCACTACCTCCATTAGGGCCGCCAGGGTTGATACTAATCAGTAATACCCAATGCTTCTCTCCATTCAGCTCTAGTTCAAAAAGATCAGGGCATTCCCAAACCCCTCCATGGGCTCCCACCCCTTGACCGAACGTTGAACTGAGTTCCCAATCAATCAGGTTTGATGAACGAAAGAGTTGAAGATGATCGCCTGCCACTAGGCTCATAATCCATGATGACGATGCTTCGTGCCAAAAAACCTTCGGGTCTCTGAAGTCTTTTACCCCAGGATTTGCAATAACTGGATTGTTTTGGTACATCGTCCAAGTATCACCGTGGTCAAGACTGTAAGCGATTCCTTGAGTTTGATAGTCTATCTCCCCAGCCTTTTCGGCTTCCATCTTGTGATAGGTAAAAATGGCAATGAGCGGTGGGTTTTCGGTCGTGCCTAAACCTGAAGTATTCTCCTTATCATAGACCGCACTTCCTGAGAAAATATATCCGTGCTCATCAGGAAACAGTGCAATAGGTTTGTTTTCCCAATGAATCAAATCTTTACTTACCGCATGTCCCCAGTGCATCGGTCCCCAAACGATATCTTCAGGATAATACTGATAGAATAAATGATAGGTGCCGTTTTCATAGATTAATCCGTTCGGATCATTCATCCATTTCTGTGGAGGAGAAAAATGGTATTGTAGACGGTAAGGCTCTTTATAATTCATGGTAGTTGTTGTACTGCATGCACCTAATAGCAGTACAAAACTCGCGATAAAAACTTTTCTAATGCTCTTCATTGGGGTAATTTGGTTGAAAATATACAAATTCATTCACCATACCCCCTGCAACCGCAAAAAAATGACCGATTCATATGCACTTGCTGTTTTTTGCAAAACCCCGGAGTTAGGGTTGGTTAAGACGCGACTTGCCGCTAGTGTAGGGAACCAAAAAGCTTTAGAGATCTACCTTGACCTTTTGAAAATTACAGATGGGGAAACCAAGCCCTTCTCTTCATCGAGATATGTATTCTTAACGAGCGCCTTAGAAGATTCTTTAGAAAAAATGCGATCTACACTTCAACAGCAAGACCTATTTACCGATCCCGAAACGAGCTTTATAGCACAACAAGGAGAAGACCTTGGTGAACGGATGAATCTTGCTTTTAGGAATCTCTTCCAAAATCATGAGTCAGCAGTACTTATCGGATGTGATCTTCCTGAACTAACCTCAACCCTGATTACTCAGGCCTTTCAAGCTCTTCAAAATAACGACTTAGTATTAGGCCCTAGCAATGACGGTGGCTATTATCTCATCGGCTTGAAAAAGGAAGCACCCGACCTATTTAAAGAAATTTCTTGGAGCACCGAAAAAGTACTAAAACACACCCTAGAACGTGCAGAAGGACTTTCACTAAAAGTTCAACTCTTAGATAGGCTGAGAGACATTGACACCTTAGAAGACTTGAATTTGAGCCAACTTAAATAGGTAGATGAAGGCTCAATATCCGCCCAAAATAGTCGTAATTTAGAGGCTATGTTAACAGAAGATGTTTTAAAAGAATCTCTAGCATTTTTGCATTCTAAAGGATTCGAAGATGCGGAGGTCGGTATCATTTTAGGCACAGGCCTTGGTCAACTTGTAGATGAAATTACCATTGAAGCGGTAGCACATTATCACCATATTCCTTACTTCCCTATATCAACTGTTGAATACCACTCAGGAAAACTCCTTTATGGTACGTTTCAGGGTAAAAAGGTGGTTGTAATGCAAGGAAGATTTCACCTCTATGAAGGTTATGACTTTGTGGAGCTGACGTATCCGATACGGGTGATGCACGCTCTAGGAATCAAAAAGCTATTGGTATCGAATGCTGCGGGAGCCATTAATCCTGATTATAAAAAAGGAGATTTATTACTGATAGATGACCATATCAATCTACAAGGAGGTTCACCACTTGCCTTCTCAAACGTGAGTGAATTCGGGCCCCGATTTGTAGACATGATTTGCCCTTACGATCCACAGCTTTCAAAAATAGTAGAAGAAAAGGCAGGCGGTGTTGGGATTAGACTGCACCGTGGGGTTTATGCAGCAGTTACAGGGCCTCAACTCGAAACTCGCGCTGAATATCGAATGCTCAGAATTTTAGGTGCCGATGCTGTTGGAATGAGTACCGTACCTGAGGTCATTGTGGCCAACCAGCTGAACCTTCCCGTAATAGCGATTTCAGTACTTACCGATGAATGTGACCCTGACAATCTGCAGCCCATTGACGTTCCTGAAATCATGGAAATCGCAAAGGCCAGCGAACCAAAACTTATCCAACTTTTTAAATCGGTTATTTAATGAGTTATCTAGACGCTACGCATGATTTATATACTAAAGCTGCTGAAACTCCAGAGATAGGATTGTGCTGTACCACCAGCCCCATATGGCAATTTCCTGGCTTGTCGATTCCTAAACGGATGCAAGAAATGAATTACGGCTGTGGAACGACGGTTTCGGCTTCTGATTTGGTGGGCAATCCTAAAGTACTCTATGTCGGAGTAGGTGGAGCTATGGAGCTGCTTCAGTTCGCGTATTTCTCGAGAGAAAAGGGGAATATTATAGGAGTCGATTCAGTCGAAAGAATGCTTCAGGCGGCAACCGAAAATCTATTAGAGGCTGAGAAAGAAAATGAATGGTTTGAACGTGATTTCATTGAACTAAAAAAGGGAGATGCGTTAAACTTGCCCATTGAAAATGAATCTGTGGATATTGCCGCTCAAAATTGTCTCTTTAATATCTTCAAAGCAGAGGATCTTAAGAAGGCGATCTCTGAAATGTACCGAGTATTAAAACCGCATGGAAGACTCGTTATGAGCGACCCTATTTGTGAGCAACCGATGTCTGAATCCCTTCGAAACGATGATCGCTTACGGGCAGAGTGTTTGAGTGGAGCTATTCCACTAAAAGACTATCTCAAGGCACTTACCGAAGCAGGCTTTGGTACCATCGAGGTGAGAGCTAAACACTCATATCGCATTCTTGACCCGAAACACTATTCGACCGATCAACTAATACATATTGAATCGGTTGAAGTATGTGCGATTAAAGATCCGATGCCCTTAGACGGGCCATGTATTTTTACGGGTAAAACGGCAATTTACTACGGAGAAGAGGAGTACTTTGATGATCATAAAGGCCACCTTCTTTTGAAGCACCAGCCCCTCGCAGTTTGTGATAAAACAGCCGCTCAACTGGGTAGTTTAAATGCCGACATACACATTAGTGATTCAACCTATCATTACAGAGGAGGAGGCTGCTGTTAATGAATGAAAAAATCGTCATTATCGGTAATGGTGTTGCAGGTAGCACTTTAGCTCTTCAGTTAGCTGAGAAAGGGAATGCCTCGGTGACCCTGATCTCTGATGAAAGTTCTTATTTCTTCTCTCGAACCGCTCTGATGTATGTCTATATGGGGCATTTAACTAAGATGCAACTCGAACCATTTTCTAGAGAAAGTTGGGACCAATCTCCGATTCAGCGTATCATGGCCCGGGTTTTATCGATTACTCCAGAAGATAATGAGCTCTCATTTCAAACTAGCGAAGGAGACGTAAAGCAACTACCCTATGATAAGTTGGTGATTGCGACAGGTTCAAAACCCGCATTCTATAATTGGAAAGGGTTAGAAGCGAAAGGAGTTTTAGGCCTCTACCATTTGAACGATTTAGAAAAATTAGAAAAATGGGCTCCGAATGCTTCTGCCTGTCCCGAAGCCATTGTGATTGGGGGCGGATTAATTGGCATCGAGCTCAGCGAAATGCTACTTAGTCGCCAAATAAAAACAACCCTAATTATTCGAGAAAGCTTTTTCTGGTCAAGCCACCTGCCAGAATCTGATGCGCAGTTCGTAGAAAAGCAGATCCGATCGCATCACATAAATCTCATAAAAGAAGATGAGCTGCTAGAAATAACGGCAGATGAGACGGGTCGCGTCTCTTCGATTCAAACTAAAAAAGGCGAAACGATTTCGTGCAATTTGGTCGGAATTACTACCGGTGTACGTCCGAACATTGAGTTTTTAAAAACTAGCGGACTAGAATTAGACAAAGGGATACTCGTCGATGAATATCTAAAAACCTCAGATCCCTCGATTTATGCCATTGGCGACTGTGCTCAGCTTAGAAATCCACTTTCGAATCGATCAGCAATCGAACCCGTATGGTATACGGGTAAATTGATGGGGGAAACCCTTGCTCAGACTTTTTCTGGCCAACCGGCCCCATATAAGCCCGGTATATGGTACAATTCAGCGAAGTTTTTCGATCTTGAATACCAGACCTATGGCAAAGTCAGTCCAAAGGCATCGCAATTGAAAAGCGAACATCATTTTCATTGGGAAACCGCTGAGAAAGCGATGACCTTCGCTTATGACAAAAAATCCGAAGTATTTTTAGGAATCAACACCTTTGGTATTCGACTAAATCATCGAATAGTAAGCGGTTGGATAGAGACGGGTATTCCCATTCAAGAAGTCATTGACCGTTTAGAGGAAGCACATTTCGATCCAGAATTTAGTAACCGACACTACAAGCAGATTAAACATGCATTCATACAGAACCACTAGTAAACAAAAGGTATTTACCTATGTAGGGCTGTCTGGCCTAGCGGTTTTACTCCTTGCGGGATTCACTGCCTCATTCCTCAAATCAACAGGACTTTTTCTTGGTCTAGGATTCATCAGCATTGGAGTCATCGGCTATACTTTCTCAAGCTATTCAGGCTTACCAGTTGGTATTAAAAACAACGGTGTTTGGTACCAATCACTAACTTCAAGGGGTATTATTGCTTGGGCAGTCGGAGTTGTTTTAACTGCCTTTTATATTGTACTCTACTTTTATCCTGAACACTTAGAGGGACTTATTCGGTTATTCGACCCTTTAAGCGAGGGATTGAGCGGGAAAAAGGCTTCGCAGTGGTTCGTATACGGGGTGCTTTATACCCTCGCTATCGTACTATTTGGGATTAAGTTTATTGTAAAATACAAGCACTCCAAATACCAAAAATACCGAACCTATAGCGTCATTTTTTTTCAAACGATTTTCGCGTTTCTGATACCAGAGATTATGGCTCGACTTAATGGAGACCTACCCTATTACGATTTGAAAAGCATCTGGCCTTTGAATTATTACCTGTTCGACGGCTACCAATTAGATGGATTTCTACAAAACGGTAGTTTGGGAACGGCACTTTTGATTTTTGGTATTCTTAGCACGTTGATTATAACACCTATTCTGACGTACAAATTTGGGAAACGATGGTACTGCTCATGGGTTTGTGGGTGCGGAGGTCTTGCAGAGACTGCAGGAGATCCCTTTAGACAATTGAGCGATAAAAGTCTTCGAGCATGGAAACTCGAAAGATGGATGATTCATCTCATTTTAGTCTGGGTATTCATAAGTACCGTTGGGGTGGTTTACAGCTATCTCTTACAAGCTCCTGATTCTTATTTGTTAGGACCTAAAACATTCCTCATTTCAGTAGGTCTTCTTTTATGCCTCGTGGTGGGATTAATTCTATGGAAGCGCAGGGATTGGCTAGCGAAAGATGCCCAATCTTCAACTATTGCAATCAGCTCAGTAATCGTTCTTCTTTTAGGGTTTTTCTTTTTCAGCGAGAGTAATAGAGTACTGTTTATACCCTCCTATCAAATTCGCTCAGCCTACGGATTCTTCATCGGCAGTATCTTCTCTGGGGTAATTGGAACGGGGTTTTATCCGATACTAGGAAACAGAGTATGGTGTCGATTCGGATGTCCGATGGCAGCAATTTTGGGAATTCAGCAAAAGCTCTTCTCCAAATTTAAGATAAGTACCAATGGCGGACAGTGCATCTCTTGCGGAAATTGTTCAGCCTACTGCGAAATGGGAATAGACGTGCGTGCCTACGCCCAACGTGAAGAACCTATAAAAAGAGCCTCTTGTGTAGGATGTGGAATCTGTTCCGCCGTTTGTCCAAGAGGGGTACTTCGACTAGAATCATGATTTATGTAATTATCCCTGCACTGAACGAAGAGGAGGCAATTGCTAAGGTTATTGCAGATATACCTAAAACTGTCACCGAAGTAGTAGTGATTGATAATGGATCAACAGATCGAACTTCAGAGGTGGCAAGAAATGCCGGAGCCACTGTTCTTAAAGAATCTCGAGCGGGTTATGGTTATGCCTGTCTCAAAGGAATCGCCTATTTGAAAGACCAACAACAAAATGGGGATATCATTGTCTTCTTAGATGGTGATTATTCAGATTACCCCGAAGAAGTATCCTCTCTTGTGGCTCCTATCGAGAAGGGCAATTACGACCTAGTGATCGGCACTCGAAATAATCCTTTACTACAAAAAGGAGCCCTCACCCCACAACAACGCTTCGGCAATGCGCTTGCCACTCGATTAATGGCCCTATTGTATGGCGGAAAGTATACCGATCTCGGTCCCTTTAGAGCCATAAGCTTCGATGCCTTAGATCGACTAAATATGCAGGATAAAACTTACGGATGGACGGTTGAAATGCAACTCAAAGCGCTAAAGCATCGATTGAGGTATACCGAAGTGCCCGTTAACTATCGTCCACGTATCGGGGAATCAAAGGTATCTGGCACCCTTAAAGGAACGATCATGGCCGGTTACAAAATACTCGGTTGGATCTTTATTTACGCCTTCAAGAAATGAGCGGACTAGTTCTCACATGGCAAATCGCCCTAGTTTTATGCGTTCTGATGCTCAGTATCTATTCCTTTTACCAAGGGTACTTAGCTATCCTATCATATAGATCCCAGTCAAAAGAGGAGCATACCAACCTAATAGAGTTCCCAACAGTAGTTCTTCAATTACCCCTTTTTAATGAAGGCAATACGATTGATGCAACTTTTAAATCGATCCTTGAATTAACTTATCCTAAAGAACAATTACGAATTCAGGTTCTTGACGACTCAACCGATGAAGGGTCATGTGCTTTAGCCAAACTATGGGTAGAACGATTACATAATAATGGATTCAAGGCAGAATACTTGTGGCGAGCCCATCGCATTGAATTTAAAGCTGGTGCTCTTAGGGAAGGATTGGAAAAAACAGACTCAGAATTCGTCGCCATTTTAGATGCTGATTTTAGAGGTACGCCGGAATGGTTAGAAAAAGGACTTACCCCATTTAATGATCCTAAGGTAGGTATCGTACAATTCAGGTGGAGCTATTTCAACTTAAGCGAAAGCTGGTTTACTCAGATGCAGGCGTTACCCTTAGAGGTTCACTTTAGAAACGAACATCATGCCCGTTATAATCATCGGTATTTAAGTAATTTTAATGGGACCGCTGGTATTCTGAGGAGATCAGCTATAGAACAATCAGGAGGATGGAGTGGTGACACTTTAACCGAGGACATTGATTTGTCGTATCGTATTCAATTAAAAAAATACCGATTGGTATATATTAATGAGAATTCTTTAGATTCTGAGCTGCCTCATACCGATAGCGCCTATCGTACACAACAAAGAAGATGGAATAAAGGTGGCGCTGAAACACTCAAGAAATTGTTCGTATCTATTCTTAAATCAGACTTAAGTTTTTCGCAAAAACTCTTCGCATTATTTCACTTATCAGGATCTAGTTTTTATCTCGCCTCTTTAGGTCTTTTCCTTTTAAGTTTGATTGGCTTACCTCTTAAGGCCTCAGGCGTTTTAAATGAAAACACCCTCTTTTGGACCTTCATTCAGGTGACACTAAGTATCAACACGCTGATTCTCTTTACCTGTTTTTACCTGGCGTATTCCAAATCTACATTTGGCTTCAATAGCATAAGATTTATCCGCTTATTCATCACCTATATTTTATATACCACCGGACTGGGTTGGCATCATGGCAAAGCGGTACTTGAAGGTCTTATCGGGCTGAAATCTCCTTTTGAAAGAACTCCTAAAAAAGGAAGTACAACTTCAAAGAAGCATCGACCACCCTATATTGAATTACTCATTTCCCTTCTGTTCTTTACAGCAGTTGTAATTGATCTGAGAATTGGGTTTTGGCCTATTTTAGGAATCCATCTCGTCGGTGGAATAGGCTATCTTTTAAGTTTTTCACACGCATGCAAAGCCTAAGACGATATAGCATCTATAGTCTTCTACTACTATCCCTTTTAGGATACTATCTCTTAGCTCAGATAGAACGATCAGAAGTATTCATGCTGATTGGCCTATTCAGCCTTCTTTCTATCAGCTATATCGGTTTACTGAAATTTAAAACTACTCACCTAGGATGGATCCTTATTGGATTCTGTTTTCGATTGGCCTTTATCGGCTCCACACCACTTCTGTCACAGGATTATTTTCGATTTATTTGGGACGGAAGTCTCCTATCGAATGGGATCAATCCCTACCTCTATCTTCCCGATGAACTCATCGAAATGTTTAGTCAGTGGAAGTATTTACACTCTGGAATGGGCCCAATGAGTGCCGGACACTACACGAACTATCCGATGATTAATCAGCTGCTATTTACACTCGGAGTTCTTTCAACAAAGCCGATACTGACCTACCGACTTTTAATCATACTAGCTGATCTTATCACCTTTAAGTTATTGACTAAACTAAGCTCGCAGACCTGGGGTTTAACCTATTGGCTCTCGCCAATGGTTATCCTAGAAGGTGTAGGCAACCTACATTTCGAGCCGGTGATGGTTGCCTTCCTAGTTCTAGGCCTTTATCTTTTTAAGCAAGGTGTACACCTTAGGTCTTCTATTGCATTAGCAGCATCCGTACTTTTAAAACTGATACCACTAATGTTTGCCCCTTTGCTTTTGAAAGTAGTAAAGCAAAAGCAACTGAAAATTATGGTGTTTGGATTCATTGTAACCCTAGCCTTATTCACCACTCCTTTTCTTGACCCATGGTTTTTTGCCACCTATAGTGAGAGTGTGGGTTTATGGTTTTCGAATTTTGAATTCAATGCTTGTATCTATAGA
>Ga0181553_10001521_pt1 | contig 20517 bp, 18 predicted proteins | sample 011ome_17_FD_133753 | JGI IMG/M metagenome (GOLD analysis project Ga0181553, IMG submission 133753) | Coastal salt marsh microbial communities from the Groves Creek Marsh, Skidaway Island, Georgia - 011502XT metaG (megahit assembly) | ecosystem: Environmental > Aquatic > Marine > Intertidal...
CATCAGTTTTGAAGTCAACCAACTTATTTTGGCTATCGCCGTATCAAACGATTGCATAATCAAGGTGCAGGTAACGGCGGTTGCGTGCCCCCGCAACCAAATATTATAAATATATATATCAAATACTTAGCCGTCTCACAATTGAGGCGACTTTTTTGCGTTCTGAATTATTGTCGCGTTCATTGCTGCGTTTTAAGTTTGCTTGGTGTGACCAGCAACAGAGTAGGTTGGGTTGCAAACTCGTTTTGGGCCAGACTGGACTGGTATTCGTTGTGGCGCGCGGAAAAAGCTGGGAGGAGAGTGTCAGCGCCCAGCAGTAAAAAAGACAAAAAATCCAATTATATATTAGGTCCCAACCCGTAAGGGGTGCGGCCTTTTTATGTATCTGGTGCCCTGCTTGATGTCCACAACCTGGCCATCAACTGTCAGGCTATTCTGACAATATTTGTGATTTACTAGCCACTTTTCTGGCTGGAAGTACGTAGTGGATTTTCGTCAATGCACCCATTGTCTTTAGTTGATTGAAGGCGTTTGAGAATTGGCGGTATTTAAATCAGATCTATTTAAATCCTAATATTTCTCTTGCTCTAGAGATGTGGCTTCTCATGAGAGACTCACTCAAATCAGGGTCTCGAAGTTCTATCGCACGAATAATTTCCCAGTGCTCTTTATTCGCTTGGGAGCGCCTTCCTACCGCGTTTCCAGCCCAATTTCTGTAAATATGCAACAAGCGATAAAGGTCTCCGCATAGTGTTTCAATTATCCGATTGTTCCTTGACGCTTTTACGATTTGGTAATGAAAATCTGGAATTTCAATCGGTGTATCTTGGTTTGGTTCTATTTCATAAGATTGCATTTCTGCTTTTACCGAATCAATCTCATCTTTTGTCATTCTGCTTGCTGCAAGGCGACAAGCGTAGCCCTCTAGGGCCTCGCGCATTTGAAAAAGTTCATCAATAGTTTCTGGTGTAATTCTCGCAACACGAGCCTTTAAAAAGGACTCTCTGCTGACCAATTGGATTCCCTGAAGACGACGAATTGCTTCTCTTATAGGCCCTCTGCTTGTACCAAATTGTTGCGCGAGTATATTCTCTTTTAAGGGATGGCCTGGTGCAAATTCGCCGTAGTGGATGCGTTCCAAAAGCTGATCAAAAACTTTGTCCCCAAGGGTTTGAGTTTTCGTCACATTAATACCTCATGTGCCTGCGCTTATCTTCATGTCGGGGGTATTCAACTCAAGTGAACACTACTGCCCGAACCTAACCAATACTGTATCGTTTGTCCAATTCATTAAAAAACTCTGAATTGATGGCTGCTTCACGTTCTTGGAAAGTTGCCATCTGATTTGCAAGTTCTTTGGTATGGCCAAAATTGATGATTTCTCGGGCCGCGCGACTCATTGCAGCAATTGCGATGCGTTGAAGATCACTTGGAACTATTACCATGTCAAAACCAAGAGCTTCCAATTGCTTGGTGTCTAGAACCGGTGTTTTTCCACTCCAAAACATGTTTAACATTTTAGGATAGGGCAACTCCTTTGCAATCTGCTCTATTTCGGCCATTGTGGTAGGGGCCTCCACAAACACCATATTGGCACCGGCTTCAATTGCGCGATGCATTCTGTTAATTGCTTCGTCAATGCCATGCACTGCCAAGGCATCGGTGCGTGCAATTAACAAAATATCCTCATCAGAAACAGCATCACGAACAGCCCTGATTTTGCTGTAAAATTCTTCAGCTGCGGCAACAGACTTATTTTCGTAGTGGCCACATTTTTTAGGAAAAACTTGATCTTCTATGTGGAAGCCAGCGACACCAGCACGTTCAAACGCGCGTAGAGCTCGACGGGCATTGAGTGCGTTGCCATATCCTGTATCCATATCCGCAACGATCGGTATTTCAACCGCATCTACCATCTGTTCCAGACGATGAGCAATTTCATCGAGCGATAATAAGCCCATGTCGGGGACACCAGTGCTTCGGGCAATTCCACCACCTGTTGCGTAAATGGCCCTTGCGCCTTCATTCTCCGCTATTTTTGCTGAAAGCCCATCGTAGGCTCCAGGTAAATAAAGAACCTTGTTTTCCTGGAGGGCGCTCTTCAGTTTAGTAGATGCTTTCATTTTTTTCACTCTTTGCAAAATTTTGATTAACGATTGATTTTCGATGGTTGCCAAGTGCAATTAGCAAGTAATTAGATTGATAAACGGTTTTACATTTTTCAGGCGCTCAATGCTTAAAGTTGAGTCTATAATCCTGTCTTGCTGTTCAGCTGTTATCTTTTCATTTGTGAGACTTTTGAACTTTTTGATCACGGTATCGTCATCAGCAAAATCCAACTCGCTTCCGCGCTGAAATTCACGCGTCTGCTTTTCACTTGTTCCATCAAAAAACAAAATTTCTACATGCACCATGTGTCTAAGCTTAGAGCCTCTGGCGGTGATTTCTGGATCATGAATGCAGCGAACTTTTCGAGATAGGTTTATACGCTTTTCGTCTGTTATACATGTTGCATCAAATTGACTTGGGGACACGTCGCCCTCCAGAAGGAGTGTGGCGATACAAAATGGAAGGTTTAGTTGGGCAGATGTTAGGCCCTGAGGTTCATAGGGCCAGCCAACATGGTCTATTGTAACTTGTGATCCCCAAACAGTGATTTGTTTTATTTCATCGGTAACAAAAGGTCGACGACTCTTAATGTCCTTAATTGCATCTAATGTTGTGTGGTTGGATCCAACGCATGAGTAAAATTTAAGCGCAATATTCATCAGCTCAAATTCTTTACCCAGGCCGCGGCTGAGCTCATCAATGTCAAAGCGATCCTGAGACCTGGAAAAGGTTGTGCAAAAGCCCCCATAAGGTGCTTCAAAAATATTACGAATGCCGGTAAAGCCCTTTTTCGCTAACAAAGCTGCTAACAGACCGCTCTGCGCTGATTTGCCAGCATGCATCCGTTTCACCATGGCGCCGTATTGAGCGGCCATCAGGCCGGCAGCCTGAGTCCCTGCGATTCCAAGAGCATTCAACGTTTGCTCTACGTCCAATTTCAGTGCGCTAGCGGCGCCTGAAACAGCAGAAAAAGTTCCTACTGTGGCACCAGAGTGCCATCCCTGGCCAATGTGATCTGGGCGCATGCATATGCCTACTCGGGGGCCAATCTCATAACCGGCAACTGCTGCAGTGATAAAATCTTTCCCTGATAATTCAGGCCCCATTTCTGCAATTGCCATTAAGGGAGGTAGTGTTACAGCACCAACATGAAGCACTCCACGTCTATGTACATCATCAAGTTCAAACCCCTGGATTTGAGTACCGTTTAATAAGGTGGCATTCAGCGCTGACAGTTTTCTCTTTGACCCAAGAACCTTATGTTCGGCATATTTGTCGATATCGTTTAGTGTATCGAATAGAATGTTTGACCATTGAAGATCTGCGCCAAAAATGCCACAGCCAATCGTGTCAAGGATAAGTATTTTTATCCTTTCTAGCGCTTTATCAGGGATATCATCGAACCTCAGGTTGGAAACAAACCTCGCAACAGCCTTGCTGTGAGTGTTCGAGGAGTTAGATTTGTGCTGCATAGTGTCACCACTGTCTAAAAGAAATGTTAACAGTTTATAAGCTTTGCATATAATTTTCGTTTAGGTAAGTGTATTTTATTGATTTTATATCAATACTTTAAATGGGTTAATTGAAAATCCACTTTTTTAAAAGTGTTGACATTATAATTTGGATGAGAAAACGTTTGGATAAACGTCTTGCGATATTTGAGTTAAAGTTAGCTTTTATAGGGGTAGAGGCAAAAAATAGGAGGAGGTTTTGTCATGCGTGAATTAAGTGCTGATAATTTTTTATGCGGGTTGAAATCGGCTTTTGTAAAGGCGGTCAGTGTTTTCCTTGTTTCAATTGCGATGATGCTGAGCTGCAATATTTCAAATGCCGATGATTGGCCAAGTAAGCCAATGCGGTTTGTTGTTTTTTCTGGTGTTGGAGGGAGTGCTGATCGTACGGCTCGAGCCATGTCCTCTTTCTTGCCTGATCAACTAGGTCAGCCTGTAATAGTGACGAACAAAAAAGGTGGCGGGCATCAATTAGGGGCAAATTATTTGCTAAACTCAGATCATGATGGGCACACCGTAGGTTTTACCGCCATTTCTCCCTACATCGCCACATCGATAATTGTGGGTAAGGCAAAATATACTCTGGATGACTTCGCTTTCGTAAATGCTCAGTGGACCGATTGGGATGTAATAGCGGTTAACAAGGACACTCCATTCAAGAGCCTTCCTGATTTGATGAATGCCATCAAACAAAACCCTAAGAAGGTGAAAGTAAGCTTGGTGTTCGGTTCAAGCGGTCATTTGACAACACTTTTGCTGCTCGATGCATATAACATTCCTCGGGAAAATCTTAACCTTGTTAATTATGACGGTGGCGGTGCAGCGCGAGCTGCTGTCGCTGGCGGTCAGGTTGATTTTACCATCATCGCCGGTGATGGTAGTGTTGGAATCAAAGATTTCATCCGTCCACTTGCAGTTGTTGATAAAAAAGCAAAAAAAGGATGGGATGCGCCTCCGGTTAATGAGGCCTTAAAACCATTGGGCGTGGAAATTCCCGTAGTGCTGGGTTCAATGAGAGGCATGGTGACATCTGCGGCTTTTAAAGCAAAACACCCAGATCGGTTCCAAAAGTTAGCAGATGCCTACAAAGCCGCTCTCAGTGAGAAGGGTGTTAAGAAGTTTCTGAAAAGCAGTACAATTGGATCTGATTGGCTGGGCCCTGAAGAGACAGAGCGGACAATTCGGGCGATGGCAGCTATCTTTGAGAAGTATAAGGACGTGATGGCAAAATAACAAACGCCAGCAAGTTGAAGCGGCATATTGGGGATCAGGAAACCATGATGATCAAATTTCTTAAGTCGGAAAGTTTCCTGATCCTTTTGTTTTGTATCGCAATTATAGCCTACTTAGTTGATACAGTTAGCCAAAGTATGGCTATTGAAAATTTAATTTTCGTATTGCCATTATCGCTCACCACTCTCACTTTGGGCGTTGTCATAATCTACAAAAATATTCGGTCAACTTCTTTCTCTCCGAGTGATGAGGCGCGGGATTTGGGAATTGCGGTTTCTTCAGATGCGAGGCCGAAGTTGCATCAAGGATATACACTCAATCAATATTCACGATCTTTGACTTTAATGGGTTTGTTTGCAGCATTTGTTTTTTGTCTAACTTTTGGGCCATTCGATGTTGTTTCAACGTTTTTCACATTTGCCGCCATATATGCGCTTGGGGAGAGGAGATGGAGATTCCTTGTCGTTTTGCCTATCAGCGTGGGTTTGGGAATTACCGGTTTATTTAGCTATTTGTTGCCCTATCCGATGACGACTTTGTTTTTTGGAGGTTAAGGAATGATTGATTTTTCCGGTGTTATTGGTGCATTAGAACTCTTGTCTTCTTCATATACGCCGTGGCTAGTCGTTTTTCCTGGGCTTCTAATTGGCTTGATAGCTGGCGCCACCCCGGGGTTTCAAGTCTCAATGGCAATGGCAATTGTGTTGCCGTTTACGTTTTCATTAGACTTTTTATCTTCCATTCTTTTTTTGACAGCGATTTTTACTGGTGGGGGATATGGGGCCTCAATACCTGCCATCTTAATGAACATTCCTGGGTCGTCCTCAGCAGTAGCTACGGCATTTGATGGCTATCCCATGACAAAAAAAGGAAAATACAATCATGCACTTGGCTTGGCGTTGGGGGCAAGCTGTATAGGTGCTGCTATCAGTTACATCATTCTATTTTTATTGATATCCCCGGTATCCATTGCGGTGCTCAAACTGGGTCCATCAGAGTTATTCGTAGTCACTCTCTGGGGTATTAGCCTTATTGCTCTCTTGAGTTCAGATAATTTACTGAAGGGACTATTTGCGGGAGGCTTAGGACTGCTGATCGGCACAGTAGGCATGAGCGCAACTGGTGCCATTAGGGGCACTTTTGGCTTGGCGGAGCTTCTCGATGGCGTTCCCGTAATACCTGCAATGATTGGTTTATTTGCTGTGTCAGAGCTGTTCTCAATACTACACCAAAGTCACATCGTAGCTGATGATGGGCGTCAAGACGTTAAAAGATCTGACATACTAAGAGGCTTTTTCGACGTCTGGAGTTTTCCAAAAATAGTGTTGCGAGGGAGCTTGATTGGCTCGTTAATTGGCGCAGTGCCAGGTATTGGCTCATCGGTCTCAAACCTTGTTTCATATGCTGAGACAAAGCGGCGGGACCCGGACCCGTCCAGCTTTGGTAAGGGAAACCCAAAAGGTGTGATAGCCGCTGAAGCTGCTAATTCTTCCTCAGAGGGTGGCTCGATGGTCACGCTCTTGGCGCTTGGGATACCGGGAGGTGGCGGCACCGCTGTTTTGTTGGCTGCTTTTAATGTTCACAACATTACGGGTGGGCCTCGGTTCATTATGGAAAACACTCACATTGTTTACGCGATAGTTTTGTCTAATTTTGCCCAAGTCATTTTACTTTTTGTGCTTGGTTTAATGTTTATTCGGTTAATAAGCTTAGTTGTTAAAATCCCAATAAAGTTTTTAGTCCCCACAATCCTTGTCTGTTGTGTGTTTGGCTCCTACGGAGTAACTGGCGACATTATTGGTCCGATCATTGTTTTAGCTTTTGGGGTGTTGGGTTGGCTAATGAGGCTAAATGGATTTCCTGTGGCGGCAACTGTGATAGGTATACTCCTTGGCCGAATGGCTGAAGGGGAGCTTATGAGAAGTTTCCAAATTAGTGGAGGAGAGATCGAGTATTTCATATCTCGGCCAATAACAATTGTCTTCTTGGTAGCGCTCCTTCTTTCGCTCTTCGGTGGAAGGGTATTGCGGCAACTGAGATGAGCCAGATTTTATTAAATAATGTACATTGATGGGGGCGAGGATGTCTTATCCAAACAGTTTCAATGCAAGGGTTAGCCTTCCAGTAGGGGAAAAGAATTATACTATTTTTAGCCTGCCAAATGCATCAAAGAATGGTTTAGGCGGAATCGAGAGTTTGCCATATTGCCTTAAGGTGCTGCTTGAGAACAACCTTAGGAAAGAAGATGGGATTATCACTAAAAAAGAAAATATAATCGCATTCAGAACGTGGCTTAAACATCGACACAATCCTGAAACTATAAATTATTTTCCAACCAGAATCATGATGCCTGACTCCTCGGGAGTGCCTCTTGTGGCTGATATGGCTGCAATGCGTGACAAAGCCCTCGCCGAGGGCATTGACCCTGCTAGAGTCAACCCTGTCCGCCCGTTTGATCTGATCATGGACCACTCAGTAACTGCAGAGTTTGCAGGAACCCCAGATGCTTTTGGTAAAAACTTAGAGTTTGAATTCGCAAATAATGCGGAACGATACAAGATGGCTAAATGGGCCCAAACAGCATTCTCCAACATAAGAGTACTGCCTCCAGGTCAAGGAATTTTGCATCAAATTAACCTCGAGTCTTTGGCAAGAGTGGTTTGGTCGGAGGATGATGAAGAGCATGGGTTGATTGCATTTCCAGACTCGTTGGTTGGTGGCGACAGCCACACACCTATGATCAATGGTTTATCTGTCCTTGGTTGGGGTGTAGGGGGTATTGAGGCAATGTCTGCAGCGCTTGGTCAGCCAATAAGTATGGTCTTGCCTGATGTTGTTGGAATGAGGCTAGTTGGCCATTTGCGAGAGGGAGTGACGAGCACGGATCTGGTGTTAGCTATCACAAAACGTCTTCGTGAAGTGGGGGTTGTGCAAAAATTTGTCGAATTTTTTGGCCCTGCTGTTGATCTAATGTCAATGCCAGATCGTGCGACTATTGCAAACATGTGCCCTGAATATGGAGCCAGTCTTGGTTTCTTTCCTATTGATAAAGAAACCATTTCTTTCCTCCAACTCACAGGCAGGGAGGAGTTCTGCGATCTTGTTGAGGCGTATGCAAAACATCAAGGGCTTTGGCGTGATGACAAAGTTCAGAGGTTGTACTCACAGACCTTTGAATTTGATTTAAATGAAGTTGAGACAAGTGTTGCGGGCCCAAGCCGGCCCCAGCAGCTTGTGCCACTAGGAAGTGCCCACATATCTGCTAAAACCGCGATTGAAACTCAAACACAAGGGAGATCAGGGGGTCAGAGCAAAGAAGGTCTAAATGATGGCGATATTGTTATTGCAGCGATTACGTCCTGTACAAATACGTCAAATCCATCGGTGATGCTTGCGGCTGGGCTTCTAGCCAAAAAAGCCTGTGCGCTTGGTTTGAAGTCAAAACCATGGGTTAAGACCTCGCTATCGCCTGGATCAAGAATTGTTCACGATTATCTGAACGATGCTTCACTTATGGGATCATTAGAAGAGCTCGGCTTTCATGTGGTAGGATATGGATGCATGACCTGTGGAGGGAACTCAGGCTCCCTGGGAGAAAATATAGAGGCTGACATATCACAAAAAGAGCTCTCGGTCTGTGCTGTGGTTTCTAGCAATCGGAATTTTGAAGGCCGGATACATCCCAGTGTAAAAATGGCGTATATTGCTTCTCCACCGCTTGTTGTGGCTTATGCGATAGCTGGCAACATGTGCAATGACATGCGTACCGAACCTCTAGGAAATGACACTAATGGGGATCCGGTTTTCCTGAGAGATATCTGGCCTACAACTTCTGAAATTGAAGAATTAATGCGCAAGCATGTGCGTAGCAGCTTTTTCAAAAAACGCTACAAGGACATCACATCTGGACCTGAGCTATGGAACTTGCTTAAAGCTCCAGTTAGCAAAACATACAAATGGGACCCACAAAGCACTTATATACGTCAACCGCCATTTTTGGACACCGCTAAGCCAAAGCTACCGCCAAAAGATATAAAAGGTGCAGTAATTCTTGGTATTTTTGGAGACCATTTGACGACAGATCATATCTCTCCAGCATGCAACCTGACTGAAGATATGCTCGCAGGTAAATACCTATCCTCCAAGGGCGTTCTGCCCCGAGAGTTCAGTGGCTACACCCAACGTCGAGTAAATCATGGTGTCATGATGCGAGGAGCGTTTAATAACCCTAGAATTGTGAATGAAATGACACCTGAACTTGTTGGTGGATGGACTAAAGTTTGGCCTACCGGCAAGGTGGTTACGATTTATGAAGCATCTGAGTTTTACAAAAAAAGTGAGACACCAAGCATTGTTGTAGCGGGCAAAGAGTATGGTACAGGTTCTTCTCGTGATTGGGCTGCAAAGTCACCATTTATGCTTGGAGTTTCTGCGATCATCGCGGAAAGCTTCGAACGTATTCACAGATCAAATTTAACAGGGATGGCTGTACTTCCCTTACAATTCAAAGATGGAGAAACGCGTAAATCTTGGCAGTTAGACGGAAGTGAGATACTGAGCATAATAGGTTTGAACGAGGACTTGGAGCCAGGACAAGAACTCAAAATAAAAGTTGAGCACAAATTGAAGGGCGTATCTGAAAAGACTGTGGTTTGCCGATTGGATACTCACCGCGAAATTGAATGGTACAAAGCTGGTGGAGTTATGCCCTACGTACTCAACGGTATAAGCAATCAATCAATCTAACTTGGGAGATTAGAAATGTCAGCAGGTGGTAAAGAGCTGCGCAATCTTTTAGAAGCGCCTGAAATATTGATCATGCCAGGCGTTTATGATGGTTTCAGTTGTCGAGTAGTAGAGCAGGCTGGTTTTCGCGTTGGTTCAATTTCTGGAGCAGGCATATCAGAAAGCCATTTAGGCTGGGCTGACAGAGGTATAATGTCTCTGCATGACAACCTAAATGCATGTAGGGATATGGTAAATTGTTCTAATTTACTTTTAATGGCGGATGGCGATACGGGTTATGGTAACGCTGTAAATGTGCATTTTACAGTAAGGGCGTTTGAACAAATCGGTCTTTGCGGTTTAATGCTTGAAGACCAGGTTTGGCCGAAAAGATGCGGCCACATGAAGGGTAAGGATGTAATTGCTTTTGACGAAGCTGTTGGAAAGATAAGAGCTGCAGCCAACGCTCGTCGGAGCCCAGATTTTTTGATAAAGGCTAGAACAGACGCTGCAGGCACGCATGGTATTGATGAAGCGATTAGACGGTTGAACGCCTATGCAGAAGCTGGAGCCGATTGCCTTTTTGCTGATGCTTTGCTGACGGCGGATGATATCGCCAAGGTGGCAAAAAGTGTATCGAAACCGCTATTTGTTAATATGGGGTTTGGTATAAAGTCGAGACCCACGACGCCTTTGATTGGGCCCGAAGACTTGCAAGCCATGGGGGTTTCAGCAGTAGTGTATCCAAGATTGCTCACCTCAGCTGCCTTGAGAGGGATGATGAATGCAATGAGTGTTTTTAAAGATGAGGTTGTGAGTGCAAACGGGACACCGGATCGGAGTGATTTGATGATTGGTTTTGACGATCTGAATCAGCTTACAGGAATGGCGTTTCTTGATAACATTGAGAGCCAATTCACTTCGTGATTTTTTGAGCAACCCAGACATTTTTTTCCAGCTAGAATTACAAAATACAAAATAACAGACACTTAATGCCCCTGGGGCAGCTGTTACAGTCGTAAATTTTGCCATAATCGTGTTGCAAATAACGGTAGTTGCCCCCAGCAATAACTTTATATCCACTTTTTAATGGTAGGGTCTTTAACAAATCCTGCCCCCGCAACCAAAAAACAACAAATCCAATAGGTTATTAGGTCGCAACTTGCAACGGTTGCGGCCTTTTTCTGTGTCTGACACCCTGCTTTCTGTTTTTTTTCGATTGCCAGATCTTTGAAGAAAGATATGGACCAATATAAAGTTTATTGGTTAGCATTTTGTGACACAAAATTATCAGGTGGTGATTGCGAATGGACCGCGATTGTAGAAATCTTCTAATGGGACTATTAATTTCTCTTTCGCATTTTGTTGCAACGGCTTCAGTCGACGCTAAATCCGCTGGCTATGGCACCGTAATGGCTAGTCCGTGTAAGACATGCCATCAGCTAAAAAAAGACAATCAAAACAGTATCCCAAGTCTTAGCGGTTACACCTATGAGAGTTTGATCGATTTTTACAAACCTATGGTGCAGAATACAAATGGGTCTTTTACGATCATGAGCAGGATCGCAAGAGGTTATACTCTTGAGGAGTGGACGCTGCTTTCTAGCTTTTTGGCAAATAACTAGGGGTAGCTTTTGGATAAAAGGTCATCATCAGGTTTTCATGAATTTGGGGCGAGGCGTGAGTTTGTAAAAGGAGCCATTTTTGCCTCTCTTTCGATGTGTTTGCCTTTGAAAAGTTTTGCCAAAACCCGTGGTAGAGTAGTAATTGTCGGAGGTGGAATCGGGGGCATTGCCTGTGCAAGGTATTTGAAAGAGTTTGCTCCAAGTTTAACGGTTACTTTAATTGAGAAAAATAGTTCCTTTGTGACATGCCCCTTTAGCAACACGGTTCTGGGTTTGCTAAATGAAATTTCGTTTATTACGCACAGCTATTCTGCTTTGAGTTCCTCGGATATTAAATTTTCTAATAAAAACGTAATCGGCATTGATGCAGATAAAAAAAGCGTCAAATGTTCAGATGGTTCTGAAATATTTTATGACAAGCTGGTCATTTCACCAGGTATTGAGATGATCTTCGATTTTATTACCGGATATTCTGAAAAAACTGCTGAGGTTATACCCCATGCTTGGAAAGCAGGCTCACAAACACTGTTGCTTAAGAGTCAAATAACTGAAATGCCGGACGGAGGGTTGATAATAATAACCGTACCTAACAATCCTTATAGATGCCCACCAGGCCCTTATGAGAGGGCTAGTTTGATTGCAAATTATTTGTCAAAACATAAGCCAAAATCGAAGATTCTAATTTTGGACAACAAGGACAATTTTTCGAAGCAAAACTTATTTTTTCAGGGGTGGAAAGAACTATATCCAGGCTTGATCGAATGGATACCGTTTCGACAAATTGGTAATCCCCTTAATTTGAACGTTCCTGAAAAAGAGCTCAACTTTGAATTTGGCACATTTAGGTCAGATGTCATCAATATCATTCCTCCTCAAAAGGCGAGCTCGCTACTTGTTGATACTGGCTTGATTAATAAAGGTGAGCTTTGGTGTCGTGCAGATCAGAAAACGTTTGCCAGTGCCCAAGAGCCTGACATCCATGTCATTGGCGATGCTGTGATAGCGGGCGACATGCCAAAATCAGCATTTTCGGCGATGAGCCAAGCAAAGATATGTGCTTATAATTTAGCAGCAATCATGTCTGGGCATCCTGCTGTAGAGGTGCCACTTATAAACACTTGCTATAGTTTGTTGAGTGAAAATTATGGTATTTCGGTAACTGATGTTTATCGTCTTTCAAACAATCTAAAACTTGAAAAGATCAAAGGAGCAGGTGGAACCTCTGACATCCGAAGTAAATCCGATGTGAGAGAATTGGAGGCGATTTACGCTAACGGGTGGTATAAAAACATGATTGCAGATCTTCTGGGTTAAAAGGTGATCATTTCCAAAATCAAATTTGGGAGATTTTTTAGAGGTGTTCTGACGCCATTTCTCGTATCAGTTTCATGCTTAGTTGGTGAAAAATCTAAAGCCATTGAGTTGGAAAACACTCAGCCCGGAAATGCGGTTAGGGGCGAGATGATTGTTCGTGACATTAGCAAGGTAACGTGTCTCATATGCCATGAATTTCCCAACATTGATGCCCCTAATCAAGGCTTGATTGGGCCAAGTTTGGCGGGGATAGGCGACAAAATGACTGCGGCACAACTGCGAAGAAGAGTTGCTAATTCTCAGTCCATAAACAGTACAACTGTTATGCCGCCTTATTTTAGAAAAGATGGACTTTATAGGGTTAGTCAAGAATATGTTGGAACAACGATTTACACGGTGCAACAGCTTGAAGATGTAGTGGCATATTTAAGCTCTCTCACTAACGAATAGAGTTCAAGGTCTGGTGAAGGCACCCATTTAGAATGCAAAAATTTGATTTTATTTTGATGACCATTATCAAATCATTATTAAAAAACAAATTATCTAAGAGTTTTATATTAATTTTGGTCATTGGTTTTGCTTTCTATGGTGTCGTAGAAGGGCCATCAGCAGAAGAAAAAAAAGAAGAACCTGTTTCCGGATATTTTTTCTTAGACCAAAGCGTGCGCGAACTTCAAGACGACTATTTTTTGAACCCAGGTTCTTTTTTTGTCGATCTAGGCGAGAAATTATGGGTTAAAAACGTCGGAGGTTCAAAACTGTCATGTAGCTCTTGTCATGGGTCTGCAGAACAAAGCATGCGTGGTGTTGCAGCTAAATATCCAATTTATGATTTGAAAAATCATAAACTCATAAACCTAGAGCAGAAGATCAATCAAATGTTGGTTGAACAAATGCAGGCTTCACCTCTGGCTTATGAGAGCAGAGATTTACTGTCATTGACTGCTTATATAGCCAGACAATCATCCGGCATTCCTCTGCAAGTAAAACGAGCACCTGAGGCTGAAAATTTATATAGCGCTGGACGAGAGTTCTTCCACACGCGTAGAGGGCAATTAAATTTGTCGTGCGCAAACTGCCATGAGGACTTGGTAGGTCAGAAATTAAGAGGCGACAAAATCAGTCAAGGGCAGATTAATGGATTTCCGATGTATAGACTGATGTGGCAAGACATGACTTCCAGACACCGCATGTTTGAGTGGTGTAACTCGTCGCTAAGGGCTGAGCCGTATCCTCTCGGATCACCCGAATATCTGGCCCTTGAATATTTCCTCGCAATTCGAGGTAATGGGCTTTCGTATGAAAGCCCATCAGTCCGTCGATAGTAAATTTTTTAATGAACGACTTTTCGCCTGCATTTTGCTATGTATTTGGAGGATGCCGGCGTGCAAGCGCTTACGCTATTCCCCGTCATTACTGTGACATCAGCTTTTTCCATCCATTCATTAGACAAATCCAAGTCACGTTCTACCCCTTTGCCAATGGCAAACATTTGCGCCACGCGGAACTGTGCGTCGGCGTGATTTGAATTTGCCGCAGTGAGGAACCAAAAAAAAGCATTCTCGTAATCACGGATATCGTATTTCAGATCTTCAAAAATTTTTGCTAACTCAACTTGCGCAAGCGTGTCCCCAGCTTTTGCTCCAATTTCAAAAAATTTAATAGCATTTGATAAATCGTTTTTTTCGAGATAAACGGAACCAAGATTGAATGCGGCGAAAGGATGTCCCGAGTCCAAAGCACGCTTATACCAGCTTATAGCTGAATGCTCATCTAGCTCTGATCCATAACCATTGTCATACATTATCCCTAGATTAAATTGGCTTTCTGGGTTGCCTTTTTGGGCTTGTTCTTTCCAAATCAATTCTGCTTTTGAATAGTTCTGCTTATTAAAAAGTTCTACAGCAGAAGCTGTTTCAGCCTGAACTGTATCAAAACAACAAAGCAGCAATGGTGTTGAAATAAGGCTTACTAATAAGGCTCTGGCTCTCTGAGGCATCATATGAGAAAAATTTCACCAAAAAATGTACTTTTAGAAATTAACCGTAATTCATTTAGAAGGCACAAACCCATCCGACTCTATGCCGAGAAAGCAATCCAAGCCATCAGCTTTTTCGAAGAGCTCTACGGCCTTTGTTAGATCTTGGTCGACACCTTTGCCAATTGCATACATTTGAGACAATCGAAACATTGCCCGAGGATTGTTCTGTTTAGCCGCCAGCCCAAACCAATAAGCAGCCAAAGAATAGGAATTTTCAAGTGCGTCTGAGTTCAGGTGAAAGAAACCCATTCGCAGTTGTGCCATTGCAAACCCCTGTTCCGCGGCCGCACGATAAAATTCTAACGCAGAAACTTCGTCTTGATTCGTGCCTATACCGAATTCCTTCAAAACCGCTAAATTGTATTTTGATTTCGCGGAACCAGCCCTTGCTTCAACGGACCATCTTTCAAAAGCAAGGTTGAAGTGACCTTGTTCATAGTAACGATATGCGGGTAGCTCAAGGTTTTCCGCATGGCAGCTGTTTGCGGCAATAATTCCCAAGAAACCACAAAGCACAAAATAGATAAGATGCAATCGTTTAAAGTGTATTAAAAGCAATTTAGAACAACCAAAAAACTTCAGCTAGGCCCGGGAGATGACCTAGCTGAAATTATGATTTTAAGACTCAAGCCCAGCTGAGATCTTCTTTTATAATTGGCGTCCTGCGAACTCTTTTGCCAGTTGCATAATAGATTGCATTAGCTAGAGCTGGCGGAGTAGGCGGCGCTGCAGTCTCCCCAAAACCGCCCCACCAATCAGTTTGCGATAAAGCAAAAACTGTCTCAATTTTTGGTGCATCTGGCATTCGCATCAAGTTATAGTTATCAAAATTTAGGTTCTGATAACGACCGTCTTTAATACGTAAACCACCGTAAAGAGCATGGCTTAGCTCCCAAATTACCGAACTCACATTTTGCTCGTGAGCATTTCTCGGATTGATACAATACCCGCTGTTAGAGACTATTAGCACCTTGTCGATGTACAAATTGCCTCTGCGTGACACTTCCACGGTCACGCATGATCCGACTGTGGCTCCGTGAGACTCAACTACAGCAACGCCCATGCCCTGACCCTTTGGTAAATCTGTTCTAAAACCAGACACCTCTTTCATTTTTTTCAGGACACGCTGCCAACGCTCGTTACCCTCAGTCATTTTAATGCGCCAGTCTAGGGGATCCCAACCACCAGCAATTGCCATCTCATCTACAAATTGTTCCATGGCAAAGCCGTTATTATTGTTGCCTGGTGCCCGATTTGGTCCAATATACATTGAACTTTTGACTTCATTCCGCTCAAAACGGAAATGAGGCATCATGTAAGGCTGGTTAGCGAGACCACGATCTGCATACCTGCCTTGCAGGGATTCTCCAACTGCTCGTGCCAACATCGCCTCGGGCAAGCCATCCTTTCCAAGAACAGCATTAAATCGCGCCCAAATTGGGGGCCGAGCACGGGATTGAGCTATGTCTTCTTCACGGCTCCAAATGACTTGAACTGGTTTTCCAACTTGTTTTGCTAATTCTGCCGCTTGACGCGCACAGTCTTGATGATTTCCCAAGCCGAAAGCTCCCCCCTGAAATACTCCGTGCACGAATACTTCTTTTGGATCCCTTTTTAGCTGATCAGCAACAACCAACAGCTGGGCTTGAACGTTCTGGGTGGTGCCCCAAACATCCACCCTATCTGGTCGGATCTGAACCGTCACCGAGGGTGTTGACATCGGCACATGACATTCAAAGGGTCGGTGGTAGTCGGCAGTGACTACCTTGTCTTTTGAGGCAGATGCAAGAATTGGCCTTGGATCTCCCCTAACTTCCACAACCTTTGCTTTACCCTCTTGATTTAAAAGTTCTTGTGCCCGTGATTCGAAATATTCATCACTAAGATTGGCGTTTCCACCCGAAGTATCCCATTCAACCTGTACTAGGTCCAAAGCGGTTTTTGCTCGGTAATAGGAGTCAGCAACAACGGCAACAGCACTTCGTAGGTCTGCATTACTCATTTTTTTCTTGGTGCGCTGTAGTATGTAACCACCCATGACGCCTCTTCTACCTTTTAAGACATCAAAGTTTGCACTTTTCACGGACCCAAAATGAACCGGACATGCCTTAACAGCGGCAAACATCATCCCGTCCACTCTTACATCCATCGGATAGATTGCAGAACCATCTGTTTTTAGATTTACATCAACACGAGGAATATCTTTTCCGAGGAGCCACCAATCTTTCGGAGATTTTATCTTTGGCTCTTGTGCAAGTGAAACTGCGGCAGCAGCAGAGGCGAACTCTCCATAAGTGCCATTGTTCGTTCCTGCAGATAACATGCCCTGTTCTGCTTTGACTTGATCTGGGCTTACACCCCATTTCTTTGCCGCTGCGACACGCAAACGCTCTCGAGCAGAAGCACCCGCTTGCATGATATGGGGATGTCGATTTCTAACCAGATTAGAGCCGCCAGTTGACATATTAACGTATTCTTCACCCTGTGTTACATGCCGGTTGGCACTGGCGAACACAGCTCTTACATTGCTCCAGGGTACATTAAGCTCTTCAGCGATCAACATCGAAACTGAAGTTAATGCTCCTTGTCCCATTTCAGTGTGAGGTACACGCACCGTTACAATCCCGTCTGGATCAATGCTAAGCCAAGCGTTGATTTCATTTCCTGGTGCGGGATCAGTCCAAGGTTCCGAGTTGACTACGCCTGCCCAAACCTCTGGAACATAAAATGCCAGTAACAAACCTCCACCAGACATAACGGAAGTTTTGATAAAATTACGCCTTGAAATCGTCTTTTTTTCTTGAGCTCCCATCTTAACCTCCTACACCCCAGCTGCCTTTTTAATGGCCTGCTTAATCATTGGATAAGTGCCACACCGACATATATTGCCTGCCATAGCAGTATCGATTTGCCGATCTGATGGTTTGGGACTTTTGGCAAGCAACGCAGCTGCAGCCATAATTTGACCAGATTGACAAAATCCACATTGCGGTACGGTATTCTCTTGCCACGCTTTTTGAAGAGGGTGGTCATTGTTTTTAGACAATCCCTCAATAGTAGTGATTTTCTTTCCTACCGCGGCAGCAGCGTTGATGCTGCAGGATTTCTTTGCGACGCCATCTAAATGAACTGTGCAAGCACCACATTGGGCGATGCCACAACCATATTTGGTTCCAGTCATGCCCACTTGTTCTCTGATGACCCAGAGCAATGGTGTTTCCGGTTCCACATCAACCGAAAAGTCTTTGCCATTAATGTTTAGATTGATAGCCATACTGATCCCCCGTAAAAATATTTCACAAGGGACCAACCGTTCCCTAGTAAAACTGGAAACTCATTCTTAAATTTCGAAAATCTTGATCCGATTTTTGGAGCTTGTCTACAAAAAAATCGTTTTTAGGAGACAGCTAGATTTCGACTGTCTCTAAAATCGATAAGAAAGGAGTCTTGCCACAGAAAGTCTATTTTCCCAGACTGCTCTGCTTTCAAGAAAAATTTAAAATAGGGGTTGGTTGCTACGGCTGGGTAAAGCCTAACTCTAAAGAAGGTTTTATCTCGAAAACTACACTCAAAATTATGAATAATGCGCTGATCTATCCATTCATCGTCTATCTTGCTTTTTCGCATTCCAGTTTCCATTGGGTGTGAAATCAAGGCTCTTATAGGAATAATTGTGCCTGTAGTTGCCTGATTCGTTAGATTTGTTCGAGTTTCGGGAAGGAAGGCAGCTATATCATCATTGTCGCCTGTGCCAATTTGTGCGCAAGCACCAAAAGATACTTCTACGTCTTTATCAATCCTTATGTGTCTACCATCTTTCATTTTCACGGCGAGAGTGACTTTTTGAGATTTTTCTAATCGAATTCTAGTGGAAAATTCTGCCTTGCCGCACATTGGTTGCATCCAGGCTGATAAAATATGAGGTGTCGGATTTCCATGTGCGAGCAGATGAATGACTTCAGGGTAGTCATCAACAGACATTTCTGCGTCGACAGTTATTTTGATAGGGACGGAAGTCCCAACATCAGAATAACTGGGGATTTCCATATCTGCGCCTCGGGACGTGTACTGCACATCGCCAAAAAAATTGATTAATGCGTGTTCTGCGTCTCGCCAAATCGGGTCAAAACCCTCAAGATCGGTTGTTTGCGCGTTAGCTCTCGATCTTAGAGACAAAGAACTTAACAAGTAACCGCAAAATACTCGGCGCGATGTCACATGAAAAGACAACTTTCAAAGCCCCAACAGCACCATCAAAAGATCATCAACAATTATTATTTGTATTCGTTACGAATCATTGAAACAGTCTTTAATGGATTTTCCCAAAGTGGTTGATCGGTAAATTTTTGCCTTAAAAAAATTAGAAGCTGAACAATTTGATCATCTGATAGCATTAGTCCCCGATCAGGCATTTCTTTTTCCGCGCTGCCGGTTGACGGTTTTATGCCATTAAGTACAACGTGAATTAAGTTGTTTGGTAAGGGTTGGTTAATCGAATTGACAAAACCTCGGGTAGATGGCTTTCCGTTCAATTTGTGACAGCTTGCGCATTGTTTTTCGAATATTTTTGAGCCAGCTAAATAGTCCTTTGAATTTACAGCCGTTGCTCTGTTCCAAATTTTATCTTCATAATCTCCGATTATGGGCAACTCTAGGATTTCAGAGTTTTCGGACAGTGATAGTAGGTATTTAGAAATTGCAAACGCATCATCTTCATTAATATCATAAAGATTGTTTGAAACTTTAATCATTGGGCCAACAGCAATACCAAGGTGCTTGTCCCACCCGTCTAGCAGATAATTCACAAATGAATTCTGATCAAAACTGATTGATGGCGGTTTTGCAAATTTTAGAGGAGGTGCATACCAGCTTCCGATCAACGCACCGGAATAGGCTAATTGTCCTATTTCTTCAGCACCAAAAACATTTCTTGGGGAATGACAACTGCCACAATGCCCTAATGTTTCTACTAAATATTTTCCTCTGCTCCACTCAAGATCTTCGCTGGGTTCCGAGGTTAATTTTTTTTCATCTAAAAATGCTGCATTCCATAAGCGTAAACCAGGTCTAAAGGAAAATGGGAAATTCAATTTTGTTTTTGGTGGATTAAAATTGATCGGCTCTACCCTAGTCTTCAGAAAGGCATAAATTGACGCAATGTCCTGCTCGCTAGCTGCAGTAAACCTATAATAGGGGAAAGCTGGGTATAAATGATTGCCTTCTCTATCTATGCCTTTTTCGATAGCGCGTTTGAAAGCCTCATATGACCAAAAGCCGATTCCTGTTTGATTGTCTGGTGTAATATTGGTTGAGTAAATGGTTCCAAAATTTGTTTTGATGCCATATCCTCCAGCAAAGGGCTTGCCTTCTGGGCCTGTGTGACAACTCTCACAGTTGCCAATCTTTACAAGCTTTTCTCCTAAGTCTGGATCCGCATAGTCTGGGATATCGATTTCGTTAGCACCGAGTGGTTTTATCTCCATAGGCAAGGTTTGCCAGAAGAGCAGAACCGCAATCGGTATGATGAGCAGAAACTTACAGGTTAATATCAATTTAATTTTGTTCATTCTACCTAACATTTAATGCTTTATTGCAAGCACATTGCTATTTGAATGCTATTCTAAACTTACTATTGAAGTTTTTTTCAAGAAAAATAGGCGCGCTAACGATCTGTGTTTAAGGTGTTAGTACTCTGTTTATGCGCATTGGACGCAAGCCTAAAGCACGATGAGGTCTAATCTTGTTTTAGTGCCTTAGCCGAGTATTGATTACGACTTGTGCTTCTTTGGTGCTGTGAAACCGTTCGGCGTAAAGGACTTCTCGTCTAGAACTTGGGTAAACTAACCTAAGCTAGCCTATGGTTTTTGGAGCTCAACTAGACTTGTCTCGCAATGGCATGAAGCTTTTCAGCATTGCAAAATCAAGGTGCAAGTAACGGCGGTTGCGTGCCCCCGCAACC
>Ga0181553_10001537_pt1 | contig 20453 bp, 7 predicted proteins | sample 011ome_17_FD_133753 | JGI IMG/M metagenome (GOLD analysis project Ga0181553, IMG submission 133753) | Coastal salt marsh microbial communities from the Groves Creek Marsh, Skidaway Island, Georgia - 011502XT metaG (megahit assembly) | ecosystem: Environmental > Aquatic > Marine > Intertidal zone...
CGCCGCGTTTCTCGCCACCGCGAGCCAGTGCTTTAACAAAGGGTGCGGGGGGACGTATATCAGCATCTGGTTCGGGTTTGGTTCCGGAGACGACGGTGATGACGACGATGCTTTTGTTCGCACTCCTCTTCTCGTTTCTCCTCTGTCCGCTGTTGGATGATGATGATGACGATGATGTTGACGAAAACGATGTCGTCGCGATCTGTGAGTTTCAAAACATCCTCCATCGAAAATTTTGTTGCTCGAAGACGAAGAGCACGAACGCATTCTTTTTGCTATCGTCGATGATGATGATGGTGTTGTTGTTGTTGTTGTCATTGTTGTTCTCGACATCAACGACATCTCTCGATGCGCAAAAGTGGATAAAATGGAAAAACTTTTCTCCACTTTTTGCATATCATCGTTCGCCGGGTTTCGTCTCGAGTTTGTTTTCTTTACGCGCAACGCACGCTCAGTATATAGTCAAAACCAACCTTTTTTTGTGTATCGCGAGGAGTCTGACTGGTATCTTTATTTTGCGATGACGACGATGAGTATTAATATCGCGATGTGCAAACACAGTTCTTCTTTCCCGTCCAAGGTCTCCCCGTCGAGTGGAAGGAAACCACCAATCGGTTTCGGATATCGCGCGGGTTCGATGAAAGCCTTCAAACCGAACGCCTCTTCAACCGATGCGAATAATGTTGAAGACAATTCAGTCACCTTGGTCCTCCTCGCCGGCGGCGTCGGGAAACGAATGGGCGCGAACATGCCGAAACAATACTTGCCTTTACTCGATGTGCCTATCGCGGTGTACTCGCTGAGAAAATTCGCCACCATGAGGGAAATCGGAGAAATCGTAGTCGTGTGTAACGAAGAGTACGACGACGTGTTTACTTCTGAGAAGATTTCGAAACCTTTAGTGATTGCACGACCAGGCGCGGAAAGGCAAGATTCAGTGTATAACGGGATAACGAAAGCGAGAAAAGAGACGAAGTTGTTAGCCATACACGATAGCGCGAGGCCGTTGACGGATTTGGAGGACGCGAGGAGATGTTTCGAGGACGGCGCGAAGTTTGGCGCGGCGGTGTTGGCGGTGAAGTGTAAAGCGACGATTAAGCAAGCGAATAAAGATGGGAGCATTGATAAGACGTTGGATAGGAGTTTGTTGTGGGAGATGCAAACGCCGCAGGTTATAGAACCGAATTTGTTGAAGGAGGGGTTTCAGTACGTGAAGGAGAACGGGTTGGAGGTAACGGACGACGTTTCGGTCGTCGAACATTTGGGGAAGAGAGTGCAAATTACGGAGGGGAGTTATTATAACATCAAAGTGACGACGCCGGAGGATATGTTCATCGCGGAGAGGCTGTTGAACGAAGAGCCAAAGCTTAGATGCGTGTAATACTATGTGCTTTTTTATCATTATTATGTGATGAGATTTGTTTGATTTGTTTGTTATTCCAACTCTGTTGTTCGCCTATATGTACAGCCCGCGAGATTCGTCTAAGTTGGTTGTTGATGTTTGTATTGTTGCCGTTGTTTTTACACGACGCGAGAAACGGTCGACGTTTGCGTCGCTGCCTGCTTCGCGTTCGTCGGCGGCGGCGTCGGCGGCGGGAATTCTCGAAACGTTTTATACTCTGTATCAAAATATAAAGGTTGTTCGAAGCGATCGTGAAGTTTTTCCCAATGTCCGCGCTCCTCCTCGTCTCTGTCAAAATTACGCTCAAGCTCTCTTTCGGTGTTGGGAGAGCTTTCGTTAAAAACGCCTCCGCAGCACGTGTCGAGCACGAAAACGACGAGCACGAACATGGTGAGACCAAGATACAGCACTTTCAAAATTTCGCGCCGAACAACAGACTCAATGTGAGGACGAATATCGTTCGGTATAACGTACGTAACGTGTGTTTCTGTGGACTTGAAAAAAGTCGGAAACGACGCCCACATTTCGTGCTCGTCGGCCTCTTTCCCTCGCAACAGCGGAAGAGGAGGATATTCGATGGGGGTAGAATCCTGGTCTTCATCCATCACGCCGGCGACTTCCCAATACGTCGGATGGAACTCGTCCTCGTCGTCGTACTCACCGTTGTATTCTTCTTCTTCTTCTTCTTCTTCTTCTTCTTCTTCTTCTTCTTCTGTTTCTTCGCCTTCTTCCCCGAGCCATTCGTACCCGTCGACGCCTTCTTCCGTCTTCTCGAAACCTCGAACTTCTTCATCTTCTTCTTCAAACGTGCCATCATCACCGTTATCTGTCAACCAATCAAAACCTAATTCGTCGTACTCAAAACTTTCGTCGTCGTCGCCCACGACCTCGTTCCTCGTCGCCCACGACGACGAACCGAGCGGTAGGTTTGATGACATCGATGACTTCACGGACGAAGAAGAAGGAAAAGGGTTCGTTGACAGGACAGCTTCCAATAACAGTTGCTGCTGCTGCTGCTGGTCGTCCCCATCTTCGGCACCGACGACCCCGAGAGATACCGCGGCAAGAGAAATTAAAAGACACGCGAGGAAAAGAAGCGCCCCGTTGTTCTTGTTGTTTCGGAGAGGACGTCGCATCGAGGAGGAGGAGGACATCATTATCGTCTCTCGAGTAGTATTTTTTAATTGGTTTTTAGATACAAAATGCCGTTTCAGGCGTTTTTTCTTAATTTCTAAAAAACGCTCAAAATTGAAAAAATGTGAAAAAAAAAGTCAAATATTCCTGAAGATGATGGAAAACATCGACGCGATCGATCGTTTGGAAAAGCACAACAGGACGTACGTCCCCGGCGCGAGCGAAGAGAACAACAACGGGAAATTTCTCGGGCCGGACGAAATCGATCTTCTCGTGGACGCGCACAGAATCGAGAGAGAAGAGAAGGAGCTGCGCGAGAAATATTTCCGGTTCTTACCTCCTATTTCTTCTCGAAGAAAGGAGTTGGAGGAGTTCTCGTTGGCGGAGCGTTTACTCGGTGACGTCCCACACCTCTTCGCGACGAAAATATTGACGAAACTGGACGATCAAGATGTGGCCGTATTCTCGAGATGCTCGAAAAGAATACGCAGGCTCGTTCGAAATGAATTCGGCGAAACGAAATACGCGAAACTGTGCGTTCGCAAGTTTGCGTCGAGTAAAGAAGGCGTCGCGTACGCGAAGTGGTGCGGAGTACCGATGACAACAAGAACGTTCGCGAGCATCGCTCGCGTTGGAAACGTGGAGGCGTTAGGTTTTGCTCTTGACGCGGGTTGGCCGCACGACGCAAAGGCGGCGACGGCGTGCGCGAGAGGAAACCACTTCGAAACGTTGAGATGGATGCGAGCGAACGGATTGAAGTGGGATAAGAAAAAAGTGCTCGTTGTTGCGATGGAAAACAGAAACGTCGACATGGCCGAATGGATTATGATGCAAGAAGAAGAAGAAGAAGAAGAAGAAGTCGATGACTGATCAGACGCTGCGCTTGCTAAAAGTATTTACGCTACCTACTCGTCTCCTCCGGCTTTCTTCGCCGCTCGCGCCGCTCTCTTCGCTTCCAAAGCCGCTTTCTTCTCTTCTTTTGATAACTTTCTCGCAAACATCGTATCGACGACTGGTTCCTCTTTCTTCCCGTTAGTATCGTCGTCGTTTCCAGCTAACCCGTCGCTCCTCGGTCTCGATTTCGGTACTTTGTCCCCCGCTTTCCACCATAAAGGTTTCATCTCATCCGATGGTAAAATAGCCGCTAAACCGTGACTCCCGCTCTTCCAATTCAACAGCGGCGCGTCTAAAACCATCCCAGAACTCATTTCCCCACCAACCAGTTGCTTTTTAATCACCGTCCCATCTTTCAACGTCGCCCCTACTCTCGCTATCGCTATCAACAATCCTATTTCCGAGACGTTTTTCGCGTTCGTCACGATGGATAAAACGTCGTCTTCTCCTCCTCCTCCTGCATCGACTCTGATCACTTTTAAGTTGTCTTTGTTCGGGATTTGTGTAATCTCGAGGACTTTTGCCACCACGAATTGGGAGAGGTACTCGTCGTTTTCGTCTGCCTCGTCGTCGGACATTCTTTCTTTCGCTGCGCGACTGTCGTCCAAGCTGCTCACTATGAGTGCGTCTTTTTGTGTTGTTTTTTCTCCGTTTTTTCTCCATTTCGAATTGGACACAAAACGAGTGAAAAGACGAGAGGAAAACAAGAAGAGAAGAAGAACAACAACGAACGCGTTAAAGAGAGAGAGATTCCAGGAGGAGGAAAAACGTGCATCATCTTCGATCTTTCACAACGCGAATCAAAAGCGTTTTGCGATTTAATTCGAACGACGACAACTTTGCGCGCAAGAACAACACAACAACGTTAAGAAGAGGAGACGAGATGAGGAGTAAAAGAGACGAGAGATGAATAATGATGTCGTGCAACCGCCGGGGTTGTTGCAAGAATCATCGAACGCGACGACGATGGGAGAGGGTGCGGTGGAATCCATCTCCGGGCGGCGGCGGCGGTCTTCGTCTTCGTCTTCTTCTTCTTCTTCAATTTTAAGCAACGAATTGGTGGCGAGGACGATGCCTATTGCTCTGAATAACCGCGGGAGAAATATCGCAAACGTGGCGCTGCGCGTGGAACAATCCTCGACCGCGGTTGGCGTTTCGAGTTCTTCTGTGAATACATTATTGGCGTCCGTAGCTGGAGAGAAAGTTTTTCCGAGCGAAGGTGGGATACAAGGGCGCGCGTATGATGTGGCGTGCGAGTCGTTGGCGTTTACGGCGTTTACGGAAGACGGCGATAACGACAACGAGGTGGAGCGCGCTATGAGAAAGATGAAGCAATTGCGGATGGCGTGTAATGGGACCGGTGAGGAGACGGTCGAGTGGAAGAAACACGAAAGGTGCTCACGATTGGCGATGAACCGGTGCGTGGAGTGGATGAGGAAAGAATACGCGGGCGAGGAAGAGAGGAAAGTCGTGCGATTAGGTGTTCGTGCGGTGACGGTGCTCGCCAAGTATGCAGACGCGGGCGAGTATTCCAAGTTTAAGTTTAATGGCGTTGAGTATAATAGAAATAGTATGAGTAGTAGGGGTGGTGGTATAGGGAGCAACAATGGAGCTGGTGAAAACCCGAAAAAGTTAAAAGGCCTTTCCAGGATGGTTTCGAAAGCAGCTTTGAAAGCTGGCTTGCGCAAATCAAAGAAGGAACAACAACAGCAGAAGCAGAAGTTTGACCACGACGTAGCGAGCGATAATGATGACGGGAATTCAAATAACGAGGGAGAAGAAATGGCAGCATCGGAGGATAAGAAGACAACGAAGCAGAGAGGCGATAAGGTTGGAACTTCCGAGGATACTACCGCGAGTGAAAAGAAGCTCGTCAAAGTGACGATGACGCTGTATGACGAAAGCAATGCAAAAATATTAATGTTTGTTTCAACACAAGCGACGCCGCTGACGTATCCACACTCCTCCTTTGATTCGCGAGATGGAATGAAAGAAGCGATATTTAATGCAGTGACGCCGTCTTTCGTCGCGAATAGAATGCATTCGATCGAAATTGCGGTAGTTGACGTCACTGCTGCGGGTAACGAGATATCTGCAAACGAGGCATTGATTTCTACTGAGGATAGAGAGGAAAGGGATGAGCTCGGGAGGAGCGTATTTGATTCAGATCGATTTCCACCTTCTTTCAGAGTTCCTAATTCTTCTGGTGGTGTTGGATTGACAGAAACAAATATGGTGAAAGCATCCATCATTCCAAGGCGCAACTATCCTATACTTGGTCGCGTGTTCCTTCCAATCGGCTCCATCGGCGATACGTCGTTGAAGAGTGTATCTCGTGATCTTACCTTAGCCTTAGAGTCAATCAGTGACACGCTAGCGACGACTTCGATTGGAACCGTCGATGCGAGCGTAGACTCGTTCGTATCCTACGAGAAGAAGAAGAAAAGGAAAAACGGCAACAATTCCATCGCATTCTCGAAAAAAGGGCTGCTCACGCTGATACCGGCGAATGGCGACTTGGACATTTTACAGTACGCGAAAATTGGCATAGCGACGATGCGATTTTTTGCGCTCTGTGGTCGCGGTGAAAGCTATCGCGCGTTTGTTGGCGAGGTTTTACGAGATATAGCTCGCACGCACTGTAAAAAGAAGGATGTTGTGCCGCGTTCTGGAGTAGCCGTGTGCGAGGCGTTCGCACTGTTCGAAAAGTGGCGTCCGGAAAAGCTTTTGTACCACGATAGTGATAACGAAAGGAAAGGTGCAGCCGAATATGTAGAAGATATCAATATTAGAATAGCAGAAGCTTTTAGGGACGCGTTGGCGAACGTCGCTGCGGCGATTGTAGCGGAGAGGCACGGCGAATTGGAAAAAGTGTATTTTACAAAACTAGCCAAGGAAACTCGCGATATGTGCGTTCGAACTCTCGAAACGTGTGGATTCGACAATATGGATTACGACGAAGATGTAGAGGATGATGATGGCGTTTCGCAAAGTGTCAAAATAGAGAACGTCCAGAATGATATGGAATCAAATGCGCGGGAGGAGAAAATGATGTTGATCGTGGAGATGTTGGCGATTGTTTCTGAACCTTTGGGAGGAATTTCTAAGAATACTTTTCTTTCCTTGAGACTTTCGAAGATTGCACGTCAATGCGGAATAAATCTATTCCGTAACCGCTTCAATGCGAACATTTCTGACGCTATCGGTCGCGTCACGCTCTCTGGAACTTTGAAATTGATTGTGAGCTTAATAGAACACTCAAAAAGTGACGCCAGAAAGTTACGCGGACGTTTTCCGAGCGAGGCGAATGCGGTATTCTTTGCATTTGAAGCAAGCTTATCGCGTGCGCTGAATTTAGCCGCGGGTGCTCTGAATGCATGTGGCGAAAAAGGACTGAATCCAAAGTATGAAGACGAGGTTATAAAGTCGATCGATACGGAACTCTTTCTGTTAGCGAAAGCGTACGAAGAAGAGATTCCTCCCAATGGCGGCTTTTCCTTCTTCTCTCGCAAAGGTGATGGTTTAAACGCGAGCACATCAGATGTGCCTTGTTATTATTCGGAATCTGTTAAATCTGCGTACAGAAAGTATGAGTGTGCGGTACATCCTTCCATTCAAGAGTCCGTGGAATGTGCCGCAGAGGAGCTCAAACGCTTCGTTTCGAGTCATTGTATAGGTAGTCCCAGCGATTTTCCAAAGCCGATACCGATGAACCACACCACCGGTGACATGCACTCTGCAGCCTCTGAAGACGCTTTGCGTGCGTGCGCAGAGACTTATGAGGCATTGGCTTTCTCAATGCAGCCGAAGTATAGGAGAAGGTTCCACGCGGAGAAAATCGCTCTCGCGATCAAAGAGAGTTTGGTGGAATTTTCAGACGCGCAAAAGTTGTACGCCACAGTACTCATAAAACGAGCGCGGAAGAGCGAAGTCGAGCGATTATCCAGAGATGAAGACTTGTCGGTTGGCATATCGAGTGTGTTCGAAGATGGGTCCTTTTACGGGCGAATATCAAACGCGAATAAGTGTTTTGAAGGGTTTATGAATCTCATGGAAGAGTATCCTCGATGTTGGAAAAAGATTGCTAAAGAGAAGGACGATGATGAAGCACACGAGAACACTGCCGAGATCGATCAGGAAAGCATCTCAAGTGTGAACGCGCAAATTCAGTACGTCGCATCCAGCGCATACAAAAAGCTCAAATCGAATCGTGACGAGATGCTCCATGCTCTGGCAGAACTCTTTTCACAACGCGTCTCGAGAGATCTGAAGGTTGCCATTTTCGACGCACACGACGATTCACGTAAATTCGCAACCTCGCGGTGCTTGAACATGATAGAAGCAGAGATCGCCCGTGCTCACACATCGTTGTCGTCGGGATGTGGCAAAATATTGTTAAAAGCATTGCATGCTGGGATATTGGACGCAGTCGAACGAATTGTTTTGAGTACAAGACTTGACCCGTTTAGCAAAGCTGATTTGACGCGCGAGAATTCTGGAAATTTCTCCGATGTGAACCGCGATTTTTTCGATCCCTCTAGAACGAAAATTACGGAATCGACGCATTCGCGTTGCGTGCAACTTTGCGACGAAGTCTCTGACTTTTTCAAAGCAGAATACAAAAAGAAAAGCGGCGGTGAAGGTTCTGCACGGATCCTTCGAGAGGTGCAGAAATCAGAAAGACGCACTCGCCGGATTTTGGATTTGTGGTACACGCCAACAATGGAGGTTGCAAATCTCGTTCCAGAAGAAGAAGAGACTAGAGAGCGAGTGAGTTCAATGGACGTACTTCGCATCCTGAAACAGAGAGGCGACAAAGACGAGTGGGCGCGAGATGTTGTCCGGAGCGGCTCTCAATCTCTTGCGCGTTCGCTTTGCGCTCGCGTCATTAAGACTTACAATGCAAGCTCGAAACACGAAGGCGATCAAGCTTTGCTCGGATGTTGGCCGTGTCGCTCAGATTTTGGTATGCGAGGTTGCGTGTTCGTTACGTCAAGCACGGTTGGATTTACCACGTTTAGTTTCGGTATTCGTTTCGAGAGCGCTGAAATTGCGCATGAGCACCTGCATCAAAGGGAATGGGTTTGCGAAGTGGACAGAATGTGCGCACTGTTACGTATCGAAAGTGAAGACGGGACTCCGGGAGTGCATATGCAGCTCGACGATCGCACATCTCTATATTTATCCGAGTTTGGCGACGAAGAAATTTCGTATGCCATGGAAAAGAGAGCGATCGAACGAGACATGTTCGTAACGACGTTGCGAACTCACGACAAGTTCGCACCGAAAGGTGGAAAGCGTAGGGAGAAAATAAAAGACAACGGTGACGATGGGAGCAAGAGCGAGATTTCGTATCAGTCGTCCATTATCCCAGCACCTCCACGCGAATTCAACCTTTTACCGAATAGTGATCCGCAGCTAAAAGTATTCGAAGACGTGTATAGAAAAGAAACCAACGGATCAAAATGCCACGGCCAGATCTGCGTTAATCGATACACGGTCCAGTTTTTACCATTTGATGAAAGCATTGTGGGTGTGACGATTTTCCTTAGGAATGTAAACCCAGATGTCGTTCGACAAAGAAAAGTGGGATGGACTAACGCGGAAGTTTGGGTATCCGAAGGCTTGATCGTTTCCGGATTAGATTTGAATGCGGCGGTAGAACTTGCCAAAATGATTAAAGTTGGGATAGCGATGGTTACTTAGGGCTAATAACGTAGTTCACTTCGATTGTATGTTTATGCATGTATTTTAAGAGTTGTTTGCGTCTCTCTCTGTGTCTCTCTAATATGTGTATTCAACAGTTCACACTCTCACCTCAATCTCTCCTTGTAAGTCTGCCTCCGCATCTCGAAGCCTCTCGGCCAATATTTCAACAAAAGTCGGACGTAAGGATCTCGAGAGAAAAGTGGTCTCGTCCTCTTCTTCCGTGTCTTTCTTCTTTTCAATAACTTTCTCGATGGATTTTACCCACGTTAACGCCTTTTCCGGCTCTTCCAATCTTTCCATGTGCGTTGCTCGATTGAATGCCAACGAAACTAAATATTCTGCTTCAGCGGTGGGGAATACCAATGTATTCGTACCACTTTGAGGCGGCTTCAATGTAGAGAGTAAGGAAAATAGTTGTAGCGCTTTTTCGTTTTGCTCTTCTGCAGCGAAGAGTCTGCGAAAGGCAGCAGCTAGCGTGATACCATCAAAAGCTTCTCGCTTGTTTGCACTTTCTAATATGCGTTCGACGATGATGTTGTTAATTACGGAACCGGCTGCTTTGTTATCCGGGTAGTCTTCGCATAATCGTAGTAATACTCGCGGAGAGGAAACTTTCGAACCCGGTCCATTGCAAAACGCTTTTACTTCCTCCGCACTCAAAGACGTTGCACCTTTTCGCTTGTTCTGCAAGTTCAGCACAGCGTACTCGTACGCAATCAAATTGTCTTCGTATTTGCGTATTGTTTCCATCTGTCCAACGTCACTTGAGTATTCCTCCTTCGCTTTTTCGATGCACTCTTGAAACTTAGCAACCGCTTTTTCCGTCTTTGAGAGCGCTTTTTCATCATCTTCGCGCATCCCGTCGAGCATGGCAGCAATCGCGATCTGAAAGCAAGTTAAACTCATACAACTTGCGCGAAATTTGGATGCCGGAGACGCTTCTTTGTCGTATTCTTGTGAAGATTGGACGCGTTCGAGTAGTTGGGCGGCGGCGAAAGAGAGACGTCTGACGCAATCAATCAAGGAGGAGGAGGAGGAGGACAACGACGACGATGTAGATTTTTCCTTCGAGGCGCGCTGTAAGCATAAATCAACCAAATCGAAAACAATATCGATTATGACGAGGCTCTCGGGAAATATTTTCAGGAGCATTGGAATCTTTGCTGTTCTCGCCAGCCAGCGCGTCACGTCGGAGACTAACGTTACGAAAAATTTCGATGGATCGATAGTTGTCATCGTTCCGGTAGTTGACAAGCTTCTCCACGCATGCGCGAGATACGCACGAAATACCATCGCTTCGTTTTTCAAACTTTTTATGTTATCTTCGTCTTGTTTTTCTATCGTCGTCTTTTGTTGTTGTTGCTGCGGTGCGTTCAACTTCTTCTTTTCACAAAAAGTTATCAACGCGTCCCAGGCCGACCTTAATGCGTCGGCGATAATTTCCGCATCTGCCAATGCATCGAGCTCGGAAGCTGCAAAAATGATTGCATTTGGGTCTCCAACCCGACAAACCGTATGAAATGCAGTTTTGACGCGCGAGACGATCATCGTCTTATTATTGCTACCAGGAGCAGATTTGCCTTGCGTAATGGTGTTTTCCTCCTCTTGGAGAGTGGCGTCTTTTTCTTTGCAACGTAAATTTTGCAACTCTGCTCTGCAAAGTTTGAGTCGAAGTAATGCGGTAGATGCTGAAACCAAACGCATCTCTCGGCTTTCGTGCGCCTCGAGCGCTTGCACTGCGTGAGAAGCCAATGCGAGCGACGAATCATCAGAAGGAGACGACGCGCTCAGAGCACAAAATGCTCGCGTTTTGAGCGCGTCTGCTTCGTCGTTCTGAAAGCTTTGGCATTCAATCGACTCCTTATTTTCTGAGATAAACCCTGCTTCGCGGCATAATTTATCGATTGCTACGACGTTGTCAAATGCGTCGTGCGCGAGTTTAGCCAATTTTTTGGCATTTTCCCCTCGATAAGCCGCTTCAGCGATAAGTTCGAGATCGACCGCGTAATTCCACGCCAAGGCGCGAGCTCGGGCGAGCAGAGGCGAGCTCTCCTTCGAATCGCTGGACGTCAATATTTGAGCTATGAGCGAAGAAGGGGTTAGTAATCGCTCGGCGTATTTGATTGCGGTATATTCGTTTTCTTCGTTCGTTAGTGACGTTGACGATGCTGAAGATGTGATTGAAAACGCTGCCCAGAACGTGCTTGCGATGAGCGCAAACTTGCACTCGTCGTCTTTCACAGCTTGAATAGCTTTCAAACGTTTCTCAATCCGTTCTATGCCAGCGTTAACGTTTTTCGTCGCGAGCGCAAGTACAAACGCAGCGGAAGCGAACGTTCGCAACGTTCTCGTCTTCTCAAATCTTTCGTCTTTTGCGTCGCCATCTTCGCCGAGTACGCGAAGGGCGCATTTTTCTGCATAATCCACTTTCCCATCGTTCAAAAGCGACGTTTGCGCCGAGAGAAGTAACGTTTGCGCGTCTTCAATCGTACTTATCGTATCTTTACTTTTCTTTTTATCATCATCTTCAACCAGGTTGAGATGTTTAGAAGCATCTTCGTTTAAGAATACGCAAACTTTCGCCGCTCGAGTTTGCATATTTTTCTTGGTCGCGAGCGGGAAAACTGATGTATCAATCGTCTCTGCGACTTCAATCAAATTCTCCAAGGCTACTTTAATCACGTCCATCATCTTCCTTTTTGTCGGTTCGCCATCCCCATCCTCGTTGCTCGATATATCGAGATCCTCCAAGTCTTTTGCCAACTTCTCCAAGGCGCCGAAAAATATAGAAACCATGCGTGCCTTTTTCGCTGATTCGCTACTCGACGACATCGCATTTGCGAACAGTAACGTTCTCGCACACTTCGCAAACATCGAAGACGCTTTCGATAAGTCGTTCAAGCGAATAAAGTTCGCTCCTCGTAGCGATGCGACTTTGAAGTTGCAGAAGAAAATTTCTTCATCTTCCTCGTGATCTCTCAACTCTTCTTTCGAAGGAGACTCGTCTTCGGAAAAATCACAATCAAATCGCGTCCCTTCCAACGCCTTTTTGAAGTACTTCTCTGCCATTGAAAACCGAGCGCACTCGTAGCACGTCTCCGCTAATTTCCCACTCAAAGATATCAGTAAGTCTCCATCGATGATGGTGCCGTTTACATCACACGCGCTCTTTGCCTCTGTGAGCAATTCTAGTACTTTCTCGCGCACGTTTATAGAAACAACGGCGGCCCCAACGTTTGTCGTTTTCGCATCGCTCACCACCGCGACGTTCCAGCATCGAATCATGCACTTTGAGAAATACGTGCACTTTTTCCGACTCCACTCCTCGTCGTCCAAAGAATTCAACCTTTCCTTCTCTGTCGTACTCGCAGCCAAAACGTCCTCGGAAACCTCGATCGCTTTCAGCGCGATCTCTACGTCTCTCAACCTACCGAAAAGCTCCGTTTGATCTTCCACGGTATCCGCCGCGTCCAACGCGCGTTTCAGTTCGCGCATATTTCGCGACAGTTTCGTCAACAATACCTCTTCTTCTTCTTCTTCTTCTTCTTCCTTCTTCTCTGTTTCCATCTCCTCCTCTTCTTCGTTCGTCTTCTTCAACTTTTTCGCGTGCAAAGAACTTTTCATCTCGGCCAGTTTCGCCGCCGTAGGACTTCTTGCTGTCTTTCCTCCTCTTCTCGAGGTGATATCATCGCGCACGTCCAACGTCGGCAACGACGGCTGCGCTTTTTTACCTCGACCACCCGTCCTCGTCGTCCTCGTCGTTCGTTTCTCTTCTTCTTCTTCTTCTTCTTTGTCTTCTTCTTCGTTTTGCTTCGTCTTCCTATTCTTTTTCTTCTTCTGTTTCGCGCTCGTTGTTGTCGCGGTCGTCGCAGCAGCAGCAGCACTCGCACTCGCACTCGCCAAATCCTCCCTCGATGGAGGCTTCTTCTTTTGCGCGGAGAAGATCTCTTTGAATCCCATTATTTGAGTAAGTCGTGTGACGTGTAGTAGAGTAGGTATTCAAAAGAACCGGAACCGCTCTTTTTTTTTTTGAGGAGAAATTCAAAAAAATCGATCCAAAATCTGGGCACCCAGGAAACCCAAGAACGAATTTTTCGAAAGAAAACGCACAGAAGAAGACTCTTTATTTAGTAACGCTTTGCGTGTTCTAACGGTAGTATTATCTGATGTTTTAGTATTACTATTATGGAATTCTAAGTTTCGTTCCTTCTTCCCAGTTGGAATCATCCCACAAGGCGAGCTTTTCCTCGACGTCGTCGTCGACGTACTCGCAAACGTGTTCGCACGTCGATTCGTCGAAGCTTTTGATAACGGCGGAGTACCACGTGTCTTCTCCAGGCCAGAAGATTTCGAGCTTGACGCCGACAGCGTTCTGGCCTTTCGCGGCGAGGAGCGCTAGGTCTAAATTGGTGTCGTGCGCGACTTGAAGCATTTGGTTCGTGATGCACTTTTCGGCGGCGGCGGCGGCGGTTCCTTTACTTTTGGAGGGTGATTTTTTAATCGCGCAAACGGAACACTTTCCGCATTTTCCACTTGGTTGGAGCGCGTGGAGAGCTTTGGCGACGTCTTGGTCTTTTTGCTTCATGGTAAACGTCAATTTTGGTTTGACATTCTCCCACGGTGGCTCAATTGCACTGGCCATGTCGTAACACGAATCTCTGACCGGAACGGGATGGCCAGGCACGAGTTGTCTCAGCGCGTCGTTCCCGACTTTACGCATCTCTTCGGCGTCTTCGTAAATTTGTGAATCTTCTTCGTTGAAGCTTTGAGCGTTCGAGAAGCACAGTTCGATAGCGAGAAGAAATGACCAGATGGTCGGGTAACCATTTTCTCTCAAACATTTCGTTATGCTTCGCAAATCGATGGGATTGGCAATCGCTTTGTAGTATTCTGGAAGGACTTTTGGCGTAGGAAGGAGTTCGAAGAGTTCACTTCGAAGACGCTTGGTTTCCGGTTCGACAGCGGAGCGAATCGCCCGAAGAACTGAATGGCACGCGGTTGTTGCTTTCTGCGTCATTGTACCATCGGTATTCTTCCATTCCCATGCACTTCCTCCATCTGCGTTTGTGTGCGCGATGGTGGCATTCTTCGAAACTTTGGCTTCTCTGCCGTAGTCTTCTTCCTCCTCTTCGTCGTAATCGTCGTCGTCATCGTCGTCACCTTCGGCGCCTGAGGAACGTTGTCTTCTCGCCGCACGGCTCGGTAGATGGCGCGGTTCAAGTTTTTCTCTCGCTTTATCCGCGGAAATTCCTTTCGCTAAAGTCCAAATACCGCCTCCGGCGCTGGTGACTTCCGTGAAAATATCCGATTTGTTGCGCATGTACGCAGTGAACGCCGCCGTTTTTCGACCGCCTCGCGCCCATTCTTTACCAGAGCCACCTCCTCTTGCTTCAATCTTTTCCATAAAATCGTTTGTTCCAAGTTGAGAGTATCTCTCTAACAGACTGATTGCGACGATCGTAGTATCATTTGTGCCGTTTTTCCTCGTTCCAAAAGGACGACCACGTTTTTTACCTCCAGCCGTAGTAGCGTTACCGATCGATTTCTTCTTCCTACCCGTGAAATCAGAATCGGAAGCAGCAGAGTCATACTCTTCCTCTTCAGAAGATGCATCGTTGGTATCCCCCTTCGATCTGCGCCGCTTTTTGTATTTACCGATCTTCAAAGATGGAATTTCCATCGGTTTGTTCTCGTACCTGATTTTCGTCCGACCTCTTACGCCACCGCCTGCAGGTTGCTCGTTCTCTTGCTCATGCGCGGCTTCGTAACCGTATTCTTCGATGGCAGCTTTTTCACGCTCGATTTCTTCGCGAATGACTTTTGGAGAAATTTGTGCTGGCGGATGATATAACCCTGACGTATCGGATATAATCTCTCGATGATCACGATAGACAACATCGTCTCCCGCAAACGGATTTTCCTCGTCGTTGATTTCGTAAGGAACTATGCGAGTCTCTCTGTACTCTCTCGGTTCTTCGACGTCGTCATAGATATCTCCACCGGCTGTAGGGAACGGAACATCTGATCCGAAAAGTTGTTTTCCAGCACGATGCATGCATTCTCTCAACGCCGCTGCGTCCGCGTACATTTGAGTCGCGGGATCGTTGTATCTCTGCGCGTTTGCAAACGCGAGCTCCAAGGCAACGAAGAACCACCACGGCGAGGCGTACACTCCCGACTTCAATGAGAATTCGATCGTGGCTATGTCAATTGGGTACCTAATAATTTTATAATATTCTGGAAGGTGTGACTTCTGGGGAAGGTGCTCAAACATTTCTGTGAGGAAGCGCTTTGAAGCGTTTGCGCCGCCTTTCCCCTTCCCTTCGGCGCCGCGGACGATTTTTAGAATCTCGAGGCATTTTCTTCGCTCTGACATGCGCATTGGATTATGTTTGCTCACGCCGATATCATCAATGGTGTACACTTCGAACGGACCGATCGAAATGGGATACTTTGCTCCAGATATTCCAGGCGCACCGGCTGGCTTTCCGATTTTCTGAACCAGCTCCAAGTCCGACAAGTTTTCAAAATCTTCCTCTTCTTCTTCTTCTTCTTCTTCTTCTTCTTCTTCCTCCTTTTTCTCCTCTTCTTTTTTCTTCTGCTCCTCCTCCTCCTCCTTCTTCTTCTTCTCGTCTTCTTCCTCTTTTAACTTTGCTTGCTCTTTTGCCTCTTCCGCTGCGTTTGCTTCTTCATCGAGAACTTCCGGTTCCCATTTCAAATCCATCAAGAATAGATACAACTCCTCGGGCTTCCCGTTCTCGTACTCGACGCGATGTTCGCCAGAGCTCTCGAGGAATTTCGTGATGGTTCCAATGTGAAATCCATCGTCGGAGGACCGATATACGGCAACTTTCTTATTTATGATCTCTCCGTTGTTGTCTAACTCCTTCCCAGAATTAATCAGGTGATGACCAAGCGTGATCCCGGTTGAATCATCAATCTCATCGTCAAGTCTCATTTTTATCGAGTTCTTCCACTTCTTACTCTTTGAGCCTCCTTTCCTTTCGAATTCCGTAACCCCAACTTGCTCGCCGGAACAATCGATTCTACACTTCAAATCAACGCGCGGTCGACCATTCGTCAATAGCACCCCGGTTAATTTACCACAAATGATAGGAATTTCCTTCGGCGTGTATGCGCGTCCTTTCACCGGCCTCGCCGCCGGATTCTTCATCGTAACCTTTAATAACGGTTTACCCGACTCATCAGAAGGTATCTTCCCGTTCTTTGCATCCATTTTGCGCTGCTTTTCGTGCAAATACTTCTCGCGTTCTCTCGGCGTCATGAACCGGACTGGTTGCAACGCCATCTGCATTCGTAAACGTTTTTTCTCGCTTTCTTGCTCTTTCGCGCGTCTATTCCGCTCTTTTATGCGTTCGGTATCGCGCGACTCTTTTAATCTGACCTTTTGAATTGAAGAAATTGCTTTGTTGACACCTTGAATGTATAACGTCCGATCGCACTCTTCTTCGTAGAGCGATTCGCGCTCTAAGGTTTCCTTGTAGTCTCGCATAGCATCCAACTCGTCTTGTACGTCTTCATCCATTTCGTTATTATTTTCGTTCGAAGCGGGAACGGGAGTTTGCCATTCTTCATCGCGGTCGCGAAAGGCTATCAACGAATCTTGCACGTGATACTGACCGTATCCGAATAGCATATCACCATCGATATCTTTCGGCTCGTACTTTCTCAACTTTGTCGGATTGATCATGAGTGGCGTCGTGTGTACAATGTTCGCCGCAAACATTAAAGCATCGGAACCGACATCTGGATTCGACCACGCCGGTGGTGGTATCTGAAACTTCGCGTTTACTAAATATCGCGCTGGAAGCTTCGTCGGGTTCAACTGCGCAATCCACGGTTGCATTTGAGAGATTGCGTCTTTATCTGGGAGGACTCCTTCCTCGACCATATCTTTCGTCATCAATCCAGCGCCGACCAACGTGAGAAGTTTCGTCATTTCGCCCATTTTAGGAATCGCTTTTTGAACGTGCTCGGCAAATTCCAATCTTCTGCAGTGATTTAAACCAATGAACCTGGCAGAAATCCAATTGCCCGTCACGACAGTTGTCTTCACTTCTTGCGTCTTCGTTTCCTCTACTTTTCCATCTGCTTCTCGCTTAACTTCAACCGCAGTCGCGCCTGAATCTTCTCCTCCGCCGCCTTCTTTTTCCCCACCTTCCTTGGTGCCATCAGGCGCAGCGTGCGAGCGATGCATGACTATTTTCAGCGACGGCTTTGTGGCTTCTGTGACCGCAGTGGCGGTATCTTTGACGTCAGTAGTTTCGTTGATACGTTGTTGTTGAGGCTGGCGTTGCTCTTCGCCACCGACGACGACTTTTGGGGCGTCTCCTTCTGCTACTTTCGTCGTCTCCCCCAACTCAGCTTTGACTTCTTTCTTCTGAATTCCTTCAGCGATTCCATTCGTGCTAATGCTATTGATGTTACCGGTATCACTGGATAAAGGCTGTGTGCGTGCATTTTCTCCTTCTCCTCCTGCTGACGGGGATTTCATCGTGAACACTAACTTTGGTTTCGCGTCTTCGTAGGCCGACGCCGGCGCCGCGGCCGTAGCCGACTCTGGTGGCGGCGCGTTTTCTGCCGCCTCTTGCTTACTTTTTTCTATAGCTTTCAGTCGAGCCTCTTCCTCTAGCTTTACGAACGCGGCGTGCTTTTCTTTTTGAACATTGATTGGCAACTCCTCAAACTCTTTCATCTCCATCGGTCGCTTTCTTCCAAACGTCGCGTAAAACAATCCGCACGCCGTGCACAGATGATCCATGCCCTCAAATTGTCCTGCGCGCATTTTTGGTGTGTCTTTGTACGATTTACTACACGTCGAACACTGCAAAACACCACTGTAGTCACGCGCCGAGGGATTAATTTTGGTCGTCGTTTCAGACTTTTCAAGCTCTTGCCTTAATCGCATCTTTCTCGCTTCCTCGGAAGTCGGGTCTGCGAAAATCGCCGATATTTTCTTCGTGTTCATTTGACTAGCGTTCCTTTGTTGTTGTTGCTGCTGCTGCTGATACCAGTTGATTGGTTTCATGTTTTTATAACGAGACGGTAACGCGTCTCGTCCGTACGGATAATACGCTTCCGTTAACATGTCTTCCCTCACGGCGATTTTTTGAGCGATGGCTGTTTTCAAATTTTCCTCGCGTTCCGATTCCCACTTTTCAAATTCGCGCCGTTGCAGTTCCTCCAAAATAAGAACCGCAGCTTCACTCGGCGTATCCACGCCTTCTTTGACCGTTTGCACGCTCTTTTGAGATTTACTCGCATCGTCTTTTCCCCAAATCAAGTGATGCTTTTGATGTTCATCCACCCACGCGGAGTACGGTTCGTCAAAATACTCGCCTTCGGCTAAATACCTTCGAGGAATCAAAGCGTTCTCCGCCATCACGTACGCCGGTGGTTTCTGTTCAACTCCCCACTCCATCTCGTCTAATCGCGGTCGTCCTCTCTTTTTTTGCTGCGGCACATTTTTAAGGTGACTCTTCCCCATGGACATGTTATACTTAATCGCGAGAAAATCCGACGTTTGCATGGACTCCTTGTGCGCCCCGCCGTCGTTTTTCGCCGCCGTCGGCGTCGACGACGCGCGCGGAGTCCCATTTTCTCCTCCTCCATCCTCCACAGCAACAGTATCGCTTTCTTTCTCTTTCGCATCTAACCTCCCGAGCGCGATGACTTCAGTCGTCACCACGTTCGTGTTCGCCCCGACTCTCCCGTCGAGTAACCGCGCTCTCAAACTCCCGATTCGTTGCCCTTTCCAACTCGTCAGTCGTTGCTGCTTTTTCAATTTATCCGCTCGACTGGAAAACCTCTGCGGTTTCATCCGTTTCCTCGCGTGCGCGCCTTTCGGCCCTCTCTTATTCGCATTCTCGCCGTTACCCGTGGCATCGATAACTCTCTTCGGCTTTTCCGGAGGCGCGACTTTGCTCGCGAGCGATTTCAGATCGAGTTGCGCGATGAGCGCTTGGTTGCGCGCGATCTTTCGTTTCCGCTCGAGTTCGTACTCCGTTAAGTTCGCCTCGTTTTCCTCCATGTCGTGATTTATTCTGTTCTGTTATACGCACTGAGAGACACCGCGCAGAGAAGAGCAACTTTCGAGTTTTTTCAAATCTATGCACCCGCACGAGTATTCGACGCGCGAATACTTCTTCTCGTGTCTATTTGAATTCGAATGTTCGAACGTTCTCGTAAGTAATGCAAAACGGAATCTCTCGCGCAATTCTCTCTCGCCGCTCTCTCTCAAACGCGAGGGGTAACTTTTTAAACGTACCTCTGCCGCGCGCGACCTTTGTGAAGCGCGCGCGCAACAAACTTTAAATGATGGATTTTTATCAATCGTCGCGTTTGAGAAGTCCGTCGTTCGCGCGCGCGCAAACCGAACAGGGAGGATGTGTATTTGACGAACGCACGAAAAAATTCGAAGGAAATCGAAAAACTTCGTCTAATTAAAATTCAGAAAGAGAGGAGACGACGCTTTTGAGCGCGTACGCGACCACACACACGCATCAACAAAAGTGAGCACACGAGGATGTGGGTGAAATTGTTGCTTTCTATGAACCGCGAGTTTAATAAGGATGCGCGACTTTTATTTACTACACCTAATGCAAATGCTCTGCTATATGTACTACTCCGCTACGTACTAAAAGCGCTCGAAGACGATAACGTTCGGACGCGAGACTTTATTCACTCTTCTTCTTCCTCATCTTCAAACAGCCAAGGCTTCCCGCACACCGCTTCTACAGTCGCTTTCCAACTCGCGACGATCGCGACTAACCCTAACGTCGGATGGTTCGCGCTCGCCGCGTCCCAATCCTTCGCCGCTTTCCCAGTTTTCACGTCTCGCTCGAATCGTTTGCACCCGTCTTCCAATTTAAAGTGAAACGCGCTCAAAAATGTCTCCGCTTCTTCGCTCACGACGTCGCGATAATCGTACCGTTCCGACCGCGCGCAAAATGCCTGCCATTGGTACGCGTAGGATTTGTGTTTTGAAAACGCGTGGTGGTGTAACGTGCGATGGATTTTAGTCCCAAACTTTACGCGCGGGGTTGTTATTTTGTGGACGAATTTCTCGTACGATTCTTCCTCCTCTTTTGCGTCGTCGTCGTCGTTTACGTCGTTCGTTCCGTGAGTTGCTTTTCTTACGATTCGAGTTTGACGCCGACGGTTTCGACGGAGACTGCGGATGATGCGGGGACCGTGGTCGCGACGTGGTGTGGGACGAGCAAAAACGTGCACGTGATGCACACTTTTTACCTCAGTGTGCATGCTTTTTATGACGCGCTGCGAGACATAGATA